>Ga0207655_1000739_pt1 | contig 36866 bp, 24 predicted proteins | sample KBSM44metaG_FD_184398 | JGI IMG/M metagenome (GOLD analysis project Ga0207655, IMG submission 184398) | Miscanthus rhizosphere microbial communities from Kellogg Biological Station, Michigan, USA - KBS M4-4 metaG (SPAdes) (version 2) | ecosystem: Host-associated > Plants > Roots > Rhizosphere >... | reverse complement strand
GACTGTGCTAAGAATCTGTGGAGCGTATCCTGATCATTTTTATCATAATATGAGGTATTGGGGCTTTTGTCTTTAAAATGACTTAAAAGTGAAACTAGATTGTCATAACTGCTTTCTAAACTGAGCAGGGGAAAATTCTAAAACATATTCGGATAAAGTTATGACAAATTCAGCCAGCCGACATACACGCCGTGAAGTGCTTACTTGGTTAGCCAGCATTCCATTTCTTCCACTTGGGGCAATGGCAACTTCAGCCACACTAGCAGGATGTAACGATGATGATAAAAATACTGCAGTTAAACCGCCGATCAATCCAGCTAAATTAAAATCTGCAACATTTACGCCGATGGATGCACCAACATTGGCAAATGCAGCAGCAATGGCAACAACAACAGTTGCTTCAGGCTTGGCTGTAACTTGGGATGACAATACCAAGACTGACTACAAACTTGCCTATAAAACCTTCTTCCAAACAGGCGATATGATCAATGATGGAAAAGGTGGGAAGATCTTGGCTGGTGGTTATTATGATATCAAAAACCAACCAATTATGGATAAATCTGTAGCAGGCAAAGAACGTCAATTCTTTTCAGATTGCCCAGATGGTACTTCATTATTGACAGTCAAAGATGCCAAGGTTGATGGTGTAAAAGGCAACCCTGTATTTGCGGTGGTGCAATTTGAATATACGACTCGTGATTTAGCTGGCAATGATATGTATGGTAAATTGCCATCACCGATTGGGGTAATTTCACTGGATCAAGATCCGAAAACAGGTCATTTAACTTTAGTTAAATATCATAATGTCGATATGTCTAAAGCACATGGTTTATGGATTACGTGTGGTGCGAGTTTATCACCTTGGGGAACACACCTTTCAAGTGAAGAATACGAGCCAGATGCATTTGGTCAGGGCTTAGGCACGGATATGGCAACAATGAAAGCCTATAGTAAAAACGTCTATGGTGATGAAACCTCTGCAAAACCTTATAACTATGGACATTTGCCTGAAATTACAGTGAACAAAGATGGTACAGGTACTGCAAAAAAACATTATTGTTTAGGTCGTATCTCACATGAACTAATCCAAGTTATGCCAGATAATCGTACTGCGTTAATGGGTGATGACTATACCAATGGTGGCTTGTTTATGTTTGTTGCAGATAAAGAAAAAGACTTATCTGCGGGAACATTGTATGTGGCGAAGTATTTGAATGAGTTAAATGAAACCTCAACAGCACAAATTCAATGGATTAAGTTGGGTCATGCAACTAGCCAAGAAATTGAAGATTTGGTGAATGTTAGAAATATTCAACCAACAGAGATCATGGAAAGCTTGGACAAAGATCCACAAGATGTAAGCTATACTAAAATTATTCTGCAAAAGAAAACCATTTGGGTGAAAGTTAAACCTGGAATGGAAAAAGCAGCAGCATTCTTAGAAACCCATCGTTACGCTGCTTTGATGGGCGGTAGTATGGCATTTACAAAAATGGAAGGCACAACAGTCAATGCCAAAGACAAAGTTGCTTATTCTGCTTTAGCCAATATTCAAGATTCAATGATCAAAGGCAATGCGGCTTGGGTCGATACGCATAACGTGTCATTCGCTAAGAAAATTTCAGCAGGTGGAATTGTTGCACATGATCTAGCAGGGTCTAAGAGTGATAAATCAGGTAGTCCAATCGTCAGTGAGTGGGTACCTTATCAATCGCATATGCTGTTAATCGGGAAGGATATTGATGCAGCTGCTGATCCACTAGGTATTGGTAACACTTCTGATCCAAACACGATTGCAAGTGCGGATAACTTAAAGTTCTCTGAAACATTCCGTACCTTATTCATTGGTGAAGACAGTGGTAACCATGTGAATAACTACTTATGGGCGTATAATGTAGATACCAAGAAATTAGATCGTATTCTTTCTTGCCCAGCAGGTGCTGAATCTACAGGTTTACATGCAGTCGATTCAATCAATGGTTGGACTTATATTATGAGTAACTTCCAGCATGCAGGGGATTGGGGTTCTTTACATAGTAAGGTTCAAGCAACTTTAGATCCTTTGATTCGAGCGAATTATAAAGATCGTTTTGCAGCAGCAGTGGGTTATTTAACAGCAGACCCAGTTGCACCTTCGGTTGAGAAAAAATCTTCATAATTTTAGTTTTAAATAAAAAAGCAGCGATATTTCGCTGCTTTTTTTATAAATACCCAATTAATGATCTCGATTGGCTTTTTCAACTAGGCCAGAAAGCCCTTGACGGCGTGCAAGTTCGTTGAGTACCAATTGCACATCCAACTCAAAATAACCAAGCATCACAATGGTATGGAACCATAGATCTGCAACTTCATAGATCAGATCATTTTTATGATCTTCACACGCTTCAGATTTAAAATCTTTTGCAGCAATGATGGTTTCGATACTTTCTTCACCAATTTTCTCTAAGATTTTATTTAAACCTTTGTGGTAAAGCTTTGCCACATAAGAAGAATCTGGATCAGCTGCTTTACGTTCAGCCATCATTTTGCCTAAATAACCCAAGACTTCTAGCTGTTCAGCCTGCGCATTGGAGCTATTCATGGCAATGCTATGTGGATTTGATGAAGGTTTTTCACCGTATATTGCATTTGGATCTTTTAATTGTGCATCGACAGTTTCCCAACCAGTTGCAGTGAGCTTACGATAGAAGCAAGACTCTCGACCTGTATGGCAGGCGATTCCACCATGCTGTTCAATTTGTAAGACGATGACATCGGCATCACAGTCTAAACGGATTTCATAAACGGTTTGAAAATGGCCAGACTCTTCGCCTTTGAACCATAACTTATTTCGTGAACGAGAAAAATAAACGCCCTGCATTTTTTCAGCAGTCAGTTGTAATGCCTCACGGTTCATCCATGCCACCATCAAAATACGTCCAGTTTGATGATGTTGTGCAATAGCAGGAATAAGTCCTTGTTCGTTAAATTTTACTTCATCGAGCCATTGCAGATTGTTCATAGGATTTCACCAAGTTATAAAAAGAAAGAGTGCTACTTTGACATGCTAGCGGTTGTATAGTGTACGTTATTTCTAGCATTTTAGGAAAATATTGATTATGGATTGAGTCGAGATTAAAACGCTTGTTCACACTTTAAAATTACAGAATTGGCAACTTGAGTGCACATTATTTTCCTCTTACCAAAGACGATCGAGCAATATCCTCATACTTCATTTGACTAAACATACCCGATTTTAATCCCGACACGGTGATTGCCATTTCTTTACGAAAATAAGGGATACGATACATCCACGAGAAGCTTAGATCTCGTAAACCACCTGCCCACCAAAGATCAGATTGATATAAAGGCGTCAGTAAACGGCTTAAAAATTGATAAAATGCGGATGAGCTTTTGCGATGTTGATGATAGTTTTGCCACAGCTTCGAATAATCGATCGTTTCATTGTTTCGTGCCACATGGACTGCTTGTCCTAAAGCCCATGCATCTAAAAGTGCCATGTTTGCACCTTGCCCAAGCTGTGGGCTCATAGCATGTGCAGCATCTCCAATAATGCCTATACGTCTTTCACCAAACTTAGATAAAACCACATCACGATAATGGGCAGAAAACCTTTGCTGTTTTTGTTCAGGATTGACAATGACTTGCTCTAACCATTCTGCAGCGGGCTTCCAGCGTTTAGATACTTCTTTTAACCATTCTAAGCGGGCGTGTTGATGAGGTAAAAAATTTCCAAGCTGATCTGTTGGAAGACTCCAGAAGATACTGGAAAGTCGTTGATCGGATTGGGCTGGAATCGCACCTGTCGGTAATATTCCCATCATGATCTTGGAGCGGTCATAAAATTGATGCAGAATTTGAGTGTTGAGCTGTAAGCATTCGGGAACAATGGTCCATTTGGCGCCCCAAGGATAGGCTTGATCGACTTTAACCCATGCGTTTGGTCTCAGTTGGCTTCGCGCGCCGTTGGCAATAATAACGCTATCAAAGACCTCATCAAAAGACTCAGCATTGACCGTACCCAAAACTCTAATTTCATAAATAGATTCTTCAAGCTTTTGAATATCGGCATTCATTTGCCAAGTGATCAGATCAGGGTATTCATGACATTTCTTTTCCAAGACATGGCATAAGCTGGCTCGATGGATACCTAAACCATAAAAATCAGGATCGGCTTGAGCATAATGACTATCTACCAATTTAAAACCATTGGCGAGTTGTCCCTCTAAGCCTGTGACCATTGCACCGAGTTTAACCGCATCATCAAGCACACCTAAGTGCTCAAAAACTGCAAGTCCAGACGGTTGAAGTAATAAGCCTGCACCGACAGGTTTAAGCTCAGATACTTTCTCAAAAATGGTGACCTGAATATTTTGTTGTGCGAGTAAAATTGCTGCAGCAAGCCCTGCTGTTCCTGCACCGACGATGGCAAATTTTGGAATTTTAGTTTGATTCATTATTAGAGTAAGTGCTTTGAATAATTTAAATTTAACAAAAAGCAAGAAATTAACAAGGGATAATTTGAATCAAGCTCTTTATTCCTTGATTGGGCTTAGCCAAAAATCAACGCATATAGACGAGGCCAGACACTGATTAAATTCAGTGAAAAATACATGATGTAAAGCTTGAGCTATGACTGGCTCATGTCTCAGACTTATATCTCACGTCATTTATCCCAAATCATCAAGAATGCTGTTTTGGTAAATTTAAATTATTGAAAATCATATTAATTGAACGCTGGATGAGGTGACCAATGCAGTGTAATAATTATAAATCTAGCATCACTTCAGTAAAATTTTGTTTCTCCAGCATTTCTAAAAATTCATCACCCAGCCGCTGACTTTCTGCTACAGACTGCTTCCACAATTGTTTTCGCTTCTGATCATCCAGACCTTTCATCACAAAATCTTTACGATCTGGTAAACGTCCTAAAGGTAAAGATTTTAAATAGTCTTGAGAAGGCGAGATCAGTAAAGTCCGTGCTTGGTTTTCAGGATTGGCAGTGCGAGATTTAAACATTTTGTCAAACCAGCCTGGAATGATGCTGTCGGAAAAATGTGGATATAAAACAATCCCTTTACTCTCAAAAGGCAAATCGATGTGATAGTCGATCAAACCACCATCTCGATACGCGCCTTGTGGCGCATCGGAAATATTTCTTACCGCAGGTGTAATTGCTGGAATCGAACCTGAGGCCATCAGCCAATCCGCAACATTGTGCTGATTAAAATTTAAATAATGGGTTTTAAAAGCGTCATCTTGAATTTTAAATTGAGGGAACTGGGCTGGCTGACAGATGACCCGTTGCATAAATTTATTCAGATGGTTTCTTGAAATTGCATTACTGCCGATAATGCCGAGTAAGGAGCTATACAGTGCAAGCTTTTGGTCACTTTGAAATAAATGTTCTGCTTTTGCAGCGATAATTGTGAGGTGATACTCGGGATGTTCGACCAGTTTTTGGCTGTGTTGGTCTAAAATGTTGGACAACATGTCGCGAGATATTTTCTCAATCTCTGCAATGTTCATCTTTTTATGAAAGGGTAAGTTAATATATAACTCTGCCAAACGCTCAGGACCGACTTGTTCACCTTGCGCTAAAATTCCAGCAAAGCGCCATGCACCGACGGATGAACCGATTAAAAAGCGTCTTTGTTTTGCCCGTTGGAGAAAATCCCCGAAAATTGCTTGATCTAGCCCCATTAAACCAATACCTTTGGGGCCGCCAGCTGCACCAGGAATCATATCTACTTGATGTGCAGATAATCCTTCTTGTTGTATGCGTTGTTTGGCAAGTGAGCCTGCACGTAAGACAATTCCTGCAGGGCGTTTTTGTAGAATTTGGGTCATGATTTTCACTCACTCAAACGGATATTTTTATTGTAGAGTGAGTGATATATTGAACAATGGCGAGAGATGTCACTCAGTGACTTAGCAGTCATAGACAAAAAAGCCTATTCATTGAATAGGCTGAATTGCGTTATTTGGCAATCCGCCAAACTGCTAAAACAGTGGACAAGATAATCAAAACAATTGAAATATACCACGGTGCAATGATCGCAATAGAAAGTAAAATCGCCATGATACTTCCGAAAATCCAGCTACGTTTTTGTTGTTGTTCCACTTCCAAACGCATCATTTGCAATTCATGTAATTGTTTAGCATGCCATGCAGATTGATTTTTTAAACCATTTAAACTATCAACCATTAAAGTTGGAAAATCCTGTGCACCTAAAAGTAAATCAGGAATTTTTTGTCCTAACTCTTTTAAGTTTTTCTGAGGATTCATTTGCGCTTTTACCCATTCAGTGAGAATCGGTTTTGCCAGCTTCCAAATGTCAAGTTCAGGATATAAATCAGTACCTAAACCTTCCACATGTACCAACGTTTTGAGTAATAACATCAATTGTGGTGGAATTTCTAAATGGAAACGACGTGCAATGTCCATGACTTGAATCAAAATACCCGCAAAGTCCAATTCATGCATCGGTTTAGACACCATTGGTCCAACGGTACGGCGCATTTCACGGGATAACGCATCTTGATCGGTGCCCGGTGGAATCCAGCCTGCCTGATGCACAATTTGAATCAGTTGCAAGAAATCACTGTTCATGACCGCAAGCAACATACGTGCAACGGTCATCTGATCTTGTTTAGATAGCTCACCCATAATTGCACAGTCAAGGGCAATATAACGAGGGTGGCTTGGATTCAATGTTTCAACAAAAACGTTTCCAGGATGCATATCTGCATGGAAGAAATTGTCACGAAATACTTGGGTAAAGAAAATAGTCAAACCTTTTTCAGCAAGGTCTTTTCGATCCATACCAAGTTTTTCAAAGGTTTCAATATCCGAAATTGGAACCCCTGTGATCCGTTCAGCAACCATGACATCCTTACTATCCATATAGACTTCAGGCACATACATCATGCTTGAACCTGTGAAGTAATGGCGCATACGACGGGTATTGTCTGCTTCTAGCGTAAGATCCAGTTCATTTAAGATGACTTGACGATAATTCTGGATGATTTCAGACAAATGCACTGCACGAGCTGCTTCAAGCCGTTTTTCTAAACTTGATCCTAGCCACTGCAGAATTTCAAAATCCTGTAGAATCTGACTGCGAATATCTGGACGAGTGACTTTAACCACCACTTCACGACCATCATGTAGCGCAGCAGTATGGACTTGTGCAATAGATGCAGCAGCCAAAGGTTGTTCATCAAAACGAGCAAAAATTGTAGAAATTTTGGCTTTCAGAGATTGCTCAATACGCTCTTTTGCAATATTGACATCGAAGGGTTTAACCCGATCTTGTAATAAAACCAATTGCTGTAAAATTTCAGGTGGAATTAAGTCACGACGCGTGGAAAGTAATTGGCCCAGCTTAATTGCCAAAGGCCCCATTTCCTCTAAGGCTTCTTTAAGCTTGAGCGGGTTTTTACGTTCTTTACTTGACCATGCCGCAGGGTGTAGCCGAATTAAAGCTAAAGCATGCCGAGCTTTCTCAGGTAATTCTTCCGCAGGGACCAGTGTGTCGAGTCTATAGTGCGCGGCGATGCGCCAAAGTTCGAATAAACGGGCAATATGCGGAATCATATATTAAATTACCTGATTTTGATTTTGAGTAAAGTGAGATTGAAGTTGCTGAATTTTTGCTTCAAGTCGGTCAATATTTTGGTTAAGTTGACGGGTATCTTGTTGCAGGTCATCCATTTGCCAACGCGGAGCCAATACACCAGTATCTTCTTTTAAAAAGTCTTCTACAAAAAATAAATGACTTTGCATTGAGCGTTTGAGATGCTTTGGCGCCAGTTGGATTTTGCCAATTTCATGTGCGAGTGCAGGACCAATCCACGGGCTAAGCTGGGCCGCCAAATCAGGCTCAAGCTGTTGGATAATATTTTGAATGTCCTGCAGTAGGTGATAATCACCTTGTAGAGGAATATTTCCAATATCATCCGCAACAAATAATTTAGCCAATTCAACAACATTCTTTACATGTAATGCTGCTGTCGCTTCTGCAATCGCAACATTTTTGTCAAAAGGACGTTGTTCAAAAATTGAAGGTGTTTCGCTTTTACCAGTCATAGTCGGTTCAAGACGGATTTTATTTTGATCAAAGTAAACATCGACAGAAAGCTGTGGCGTATCCATCACGACACGTAACAGTTTGCCTTGTAACTGATTAAATTGGATGCGGGTAATTGCATCCAAATTAATAAACTGATTGATTAATCGTTCAACTGCACCGAGTGCCAGAATTGACCACATAATTCAACCTTGCTTGTTATATCTTGGGGAAATTACAGTTTAAAGCCACGGTGTACCGCCACAATACCACCGGTTAAATTGTGGTAATCACAGTTTTGGAAACCGGCACTTTCCATCATACCTTTTAAGGTACGTTGGTCTGGATGCATACGAATAGATTCAGCCAAATACTTATAACTTTCCGCATCATTGGCAACAACTTTACCCATAAATGGTAAAGCCGTGAATGAATAGAAATCATAGAGCTTTGAAAATGGTTCAAATACTGGTTTTGAAAACTCAAGAATCAGTAAACGACCACCTGGCTTTAATACACGATACATCGCTTGGAGTGCAGCATCTTTATCAGTCACATTACGTAGACCAAAACTGATGGTGAGCAAGTCAAAACTATTGTCTGCAAATGGCTCTAAGGTTTCAGCATTGGCCAATACAAAATCAACATTGGTACAGCCAGCATCAATCAAACGATCACGACCAACATTCAACATGGACTCGTTAATATCGGATAAAACCACATGACCTGTTGGACCAACTTCACGGCTGAAAACTTTGGCTAAGTCACCTGTACCGCCTGCAATATCAAGCACGTGCTGACCACGACGTACACCTGACATATTGATCGCAAAGCGTTTCCAGAGGCGGTGAATACCGAATGACATTAAATCATTCATAATGTCGTATTTGCTTGCTACAGAATGGAAGACTTCAGCGACTTTTTGCGCTTTTTCTTCACTATTAACAGTTTTGTAGCCGAAATGCGTAGTTGCGCCAACATTACCTGTATTGGCACCACGTGGGAGATTATATTTTGGCACAGTCCCAGAAACTGGCGTATCTACCTGTTCTTGCTGCAAGGACTGTTGTTGACCTTGTGGAGTACCTTGCGGTAATGGTTCTGTTAGAAATGGACTCACTTTGTCTGTATTCGTTGCCGTTTCAGCAGGGGCTGTAGGCTTTTGGTTTTCATTCGACATTTGAGTCACTCCTGAACACAAAAATGGGAAATTTTATATTGCTCTGCATAATGACAGATTCTGCATAATTTTGCAGTCCTCATCATGAAATTGTTATGAATAATATACAAAAACCGATCTTAGAGATCGGTTTGATACAGCCAAAAATTAAATTAATCTTGAAATGGATTGGGATCTCCAGCATGCACTTTTTCGACAATATCACGTTCCTTTAGGGTAAATGCATGGATAAAATCAGCTGCAGATTTCATTGGCTTCATCGCAATAAAACCCTCTCCAATAAAGTCATACATCAATTCAAATTTATATTTTGTTGCAGTACCTTTACACATTTTAAATGCAGTATGCATAATGAATGAACGCATGTATTTGTCTAGTGCTCCACCCAAATCATCCAATAAAGCTAGCTGTTGTTGACGGGCTTCTGCTTGATCTAATTTTAGTAAGGTCAGTCGCATCATTTCATCATCAATCACTTGATCAACAGGGTAATCCTTAAGTAATTGTGCAGCGACTTGCTCATCAAGTTGCATGGCCAGTACCGCCAATCCAACGGATTTTAAGCCAGTCTTAATGGCATTTTCAGGAAGAATTTTTTCTGCTTTGTGCGCATATTTTAGCAAACGTTCAATCTGTATTGCCAAATCATCAAATTCAGGACCACCATATAAACGGTTGATGAAATATTTTGCCATCAATTGATTTTCTTTTTGATTGAATAGCGCATGATGGGTCTTTTCAATACGCATTTTTAACCAGTCCTGCGCTTCATGCAGGCGTTTTTCTAGAATTGGGTCACTGTGATAACTCAATTGTTGATATTGTTCTAAAAGCTGATCTAGTGCAGCAAGTTTTGACATACAGAAACTCTGGATTTCGTTTAGCAACAGCATAAAGGCAGTTGCTAGGTATCACTATGACAAAAGTAAAAAAACAATAGAGAAATATAGTCAGTGGATTTTTAAATAGACAATATCAAAGATTTTATACAGAAAATAATATAACTCTGTTTTTGGGAATAGGTATACTCAATTGAAGTTTCAGACCATAGAGAAGCAGATGATTGAAGAACAATTAGCGTTTGCGTTGCGTGATGAAGAAGAGTTATCCGTTGATCTGATTGAGGCACAATATGCCTTAAAGAATTCTAAAGATAAAAATAATGCCAAAAGCCTGGTCATTTTAGTCAGTGGTATCGAGCTTGCGGGGAAAGGGGAAGCGGTTAAACAATTACGAGAATGGGTTGATCCTCGTTATTTACGTGTTAAAGCAGACCCACCAAGTTTATTTAGCAATAAACAAAGTTTTTGGCAGCCTTATGCACGGCACATTCCATCAGAAGGGCAAATCCAGCTGTTCTTTGGTAATTGGTACAGTGATTTATTGTCAACAGCCATGCATGTTTCTAAACCCTTAGATGAAACTTTGTTCGATACTTATATCGAAAATATGCGCGCTTATGAACAAGACCTAAAAAATAATCATGTCGATGTGATCAAAATTTGGTTTGATTTACCCTGGAAAAGCTTACAAAAGCGTTTAGATGCGATGGATGCATCAGAACAGCATTGGCATAAGCTAATGGGCTTGGATTGGCGGAATAAAAAACAATATGATATTGTGCAAAAATTACGTCAGCGTTTTACTGATGATTGGTATGTGATTGACTGTGAAGATTGTGTTGCCCGAGACCAACAATTTGCTCAGTATATTCTGCAAGCGTTAAAGCAGTTGCCTCGACATAAAACAACGGTAAGAACCAAGTGGAAACAGGCAACTGTACCTGAGTGTTTATTGCAACCCGCCACAGAAGAACTGGATAAAGACCGATACAAAACTGAATTAAAGAAATTAACAAAAAAAGTATCGGAAGCGCTACGGAATGATTCACGCAATGTCATCATTACCTTTGAAGGCATGGATGCAGCTGGTAAAGGTGGGGCAATCAAGCGTATTGTGAAAAATCTTGATCCGCGTGAATACGAGATTTATACCATTGCTGCACCAGAACAGTATGAATTGCGTCGACCCTATTTATGGCGTTTTTGGACCAAGATTCAACCCGAGGAAAAAATCAGCATTTTTGATCGTACTTGGTATGGCCGAGTATTGGTTGAACGTATTGAAGGCTTTGCCAAGCCTGCGGAATGGCAACGTGCCTATGATGAAATTAATCGCTTTGAAAAAGATTTAACGGATAATCAAACGGTGTTGGTTAAATTCTGGTTGGCAATCAGCAAAGATGAACAAGAAGCACGTTTTAAAGCACGCGAACAAACACCGCATAAACGCTTTAAAATCACCCCTGATGACTGGCGAAATCGTGGACATTGGGATGATTATTTAAATGCTGCTGCGGATATGTTTGAGCGAACTGATACCGAGTCTGCGCCGTGGCATGTGGTTGCGACCAATGATAAGTACACGGCACGTATTCAAATCCTCAAAACGATTTTAAAGCAGTTAAAAGCGGATTAAATGTTTTAAGCGTTGGTTCCTATGAGCTCATTACAAAAGATTTTGCTCGATCATAAACAGTACTTAACTCAGCCGAGTGAAAAGTTAGTTAATCAGTTGATTCGAAAACTAGACAATGATTCATATTTACCTGATCGTAAAAATGTTCATAAATTACATATGCTTTCTACCAGCGAAGTAGATAAGTTTTTGCTCAATTGTTTAGCTAAATATCAACTGAGAAATGAGCTTTATGATTTAAGCAATCATGATATAGGAAATTTAAGAGCAGTCTGGTCTGTATTAAGTTTCTCTAAAAATCCTGAAGTTATTCAATATTTTGATGATTTTATTTTAGAAAATATTCGTCATCAGCCTGTGTATTTAGCAAATCTTTTTGAAGTTTTTAATTTCTTGGAAGAGTTACATCCTTCTGTTGAGCAGATTCAACAGTATTATGATCAACGCTTACCTGAGTTGCCTGCTTATCAATTATTGAAGCGATTAGATATTCATCCAGTTGATCCATTCAATTGGTCAATTTCATTTACTTTAACAACCGATGGTGAATGGTTGACTCCAAGAGAACTCACTGATGAAGAAAAGAACCGTCGTTATATACTAGAAATTAGATTAAATTCGCCTGAAGCATTGAATGATACATATTTAATCGATATTTATAACGATTCTTCATCAGAAAGAAAGCGGATAAAGATGAGGGAAAGCCATATATTCACTATCGATATTGAGCCGGATAAATTACCAGAAGTTAATTTATTATATTTAAACCTGTTTTTGACAAATATTGAGCAAGTGCTAAATGTTCAATTTAATTTAGAGAAAATTGCGTATATAACTGTCACTAAGGGTATTAATCGTAAGAAAATAGAAACATGGATCAGAAATCGTTTTTTAATTTAATTGATTATTTTTTCTGTTACATATAAAAAATAAAGCGGATTAAGAATCCGCTTTATACATATTCAAATTAGGAATATTTAGCTCACTAACTTTTGAGTTTGTTTGTTTTGAATATCTTTCGCTAATTTATAGCATTCCTCTACATGTGCTTCCGCAACTTTCTTCATTACGATATAGCCTAGACTTGCAGCAATGATTGAACCACCTAGCGGGATAAACTTAGTCACCTGTTTAGTAATGATTTTAGCGGCCATATTATTCAATGATGCTTTTACTGCAGTACGTGCAACCACTAAACCTGAAAATTCAAAACCACGTTTGCGCAGTTCATTCCAATGAATTTTCTTGGTTGCAGGGTCATAAACACTGATTTGATCTGGCGCTAAACCAAAACGGGCATTGATTTCAGGGATGAGAAGAGACAGCATACCCACATCAATCACAACATCTAAAAACGGAACAGGAATCACGGCGACTCCAGCAGATACGTAAGAGCGCTTTTTAACTTGCTCCAAACATTCATCACGAATCTGTTCTAAATTTAAGCTTGGATCGATTGAGTCTGGAAGTTTATCAATTTTCATAAAACAATTACCTTTGTTTCAAGCTTTTTCTCATATTTTTGAAAACGCATGTTTAAGCTTGAAATTGTGAAGTTATTTCCAAATAATGTTTTAAAAATGCCATAGTATGATGGTGTTGTATAGTGGCGAATGTTTATGTTTTGTGCATAAACGTAGACAGTTAAATATTGACAGTTGAGGATATATGGCAATTCATGTGATTCAAAGCCAACGCATTGATGTCTTGGTGCAAGGACTTTTGCAAAATACCATTAAGCCATCCAAAAAACCTTTTGCTGTCTTGCAAACGCAACATTTTATTGTTCCAAGTCCTGCTGTACAGGAATGGTTGAGCCAACGTATTGCTGAACAACAAGGCATTAGTGCGAATAGCCAATTTCATCAGCGGATTCGTGGTTTTCAGTGGTTTGCTTATCAGCAAGTTTTAGATGACAAAGATAAAGTCCGTAAAGCCAATATTCCGCGTTTGATTATGAAGTGGCGAATTTATCAAACGTTGAAAAGTTTTATAGAGCAGGATGAAAATAGCTTAGCCCAAGATCATCCTTTGCATGGCATTATCCAACGTATTTATGATGCAGCCTCGCAACTAGAGCAAGGTTTAGAGAAGCAGCTCAAAAAACAAAGTATGTTGTATTGGGTTTCTGAACAAGTGTCAAAATTATTCAGTCATTACATGTTGTATCGTGGGGACTGTCAACGCGGTTGCCAACTGAACAATGGACAGTCATGTAGCTGCCCAAGCAATTGGTTAGGGCAGTGGGGACATGGTCAAGCACTTAACCTAGAACAGCAATTTTTTAAAACCAATCAACAAGTTTCAGCATTTACTTTAAATCAAGCACAAGAGTTGGAAACTTGGCAACGTTGGCTGTGGCAACATACATTTCATGATGATTTTATTGAAATGCAAAGTATTGATCATGATTTTTGGCAAATCATGGATGATGATCTTCAACGTCCTCAAGCTTTAAAGAAATTACCTAGCCAGCTGATTATATTTACTTTATTGGACTTGCCACCGAGTCAATTACAGTTTTTAAGACGATTGGGACAATATTTGGATGTGGTAATTTTACATTACAACCCATCACAAGAATATTGGGCCGACAGTGTCGATCCAAACTGGAAAAAACAATATGATTTGCGGGTAAAGGCGCGTTTTGTCAGCAAATATCCTAAAGCGACCGATGCAGATATTCAAAAGTTTTTTGATGAATTTACTTTAAATTTTAATGCGGAAATTCGTGAATCACGGCATCCATTATTAACCCGTTTTGGTAAGCAAGCTCGTGACCATTTTTCGATCTTGTCCAATTTATCTTCAGGTGAAGAAGGACAATGGGTAGATGCGTTTGTGGATGAAGAACCGACTCATTTATTAAGCAAATTACAATCAGATATTCTGTATTTGGTTGAGCCTGAACCACATGCTTACCCAATTGCTAAAACGGATGACTCGATTCAAATCCATGTGTGTCATTCGTCTTTACGACAGCTTGAAGTGTTAAAAGACCAATTGGTTGCTTGGTTGATGAAAAATACTGCTGAACGGCCACATCGACCAAGTGATGTTTTGGTTTTAGTACCAGATTTAAAACAAATTGAACCGCTTATTCGCAGTGTATTTCCGCATACACCAAACCAAGACAGTATTTATCTACCCGCGAAGATTGCTGGAGTAACGCAACTGGATGCCAATAATGCTTGGCGTGCTGTTTTAGGCCGTATTCAACTGGTGGAAGGTCGTTTTAGTGTTGAGAATTTTGCAGATTGGTTAAGTTTAAATGCTACGCAATTACGTTACGGTTTGGATATTTCAAATACAGAAAGAATGATTGAGTTATTGATCAATGCAGGGTTTAAACGTGGTCTAGATGCACAACATTTACGACGATCGTTAAGCCAGGATGATGAAGATTTCCGTTTTAGTTTTAGATTTGCCCTTGATCGTTTGGCTTTAGGTATTGCGATTCCAGAACATACGATTTTTGAAAATACCCTTAGTTATGCACAAATTTTGCAAAGTGATTTTGAGTTAGTGGCTAAACTGATTCAGATTTATCAAGATTTTGATGCTCGCCGTGACTGGATGATTGCGCATGAGTTGGGAAAAAATACTGCTTTAAAATGCAATGTTGAGGCATGGTTAAAACTACTGATGCAAGACATTGTTGAGTTTGAACAAGCCGGTGTTGAGTCGTTAAAAGTCGTACGTGAAATTGTCAAAAAACAAGAGCGGATGCTGACATTAGCCAGTTTTTATGATGAACACGCACAACCTATTCTTAAAAATATTTATTTACCTTTACCTTATCTATTGAATGAAATTCAAAATTTATTAGAAGGTCAAATTGATCAGGCTTTACCGACAGGTCAGATTACCTTTAGCCAAATTGGTCAGATTCGTCCTTTGCCTTATAAGTTGATCGTCCTGTTAAATTTGGATGGGGGTAAGTTTCCAGATCGAAATGTGTATTTACCCTTTGATTTAATGAAAATTCTCAAGCCACAATTGGGGGATCGTTCACGTCTTGATGATGATCAAGGGGCTTTCTTAGATGCTTTGTTATTGGCGCAGGAAAATCTATGGTTATTTTATAATGGCTTTGATGTGAGTGATGGTGAAGTTCGTGAGCCATCTAGCGTTTTACAGGAATTGGTCAATCATATTGCCCTGATTGCCCAATCTGAAACAGCATTATCTACGGACAATAAAGATATCAGTCCTGTTGATCATATGATTGAACTTAACGGGATTCAGGTCCCTGAACATTTGCAGTGTTTATTTCAAATTCACAGCTTACAGCCTTTTGATCCAACTGGTTTTGAATCAACAACACCGCTTCGTTTTCAAGACCAATGGTTCAATGTTGCACAACAAATCCGTCAAGCGGAAATGCTTGCTAAACGTGGGGCTTGGGCAAATACACAATACCCTGTTGTTCAAGAAGAGCTTACTGTTTTGGATGCGCGACAATGGATTCAAGATGTCACTTTCCCAGCACAATTATATTTAAAAACTTTAGGTGTAGAGAATCTGCGCGCAGAAGATATCCCTGCAATGAATGAACCCTTAATTTTGGATGGTTTGGCACGTTATCAGATTCGAGATTTCTTACAGAAACAATCAGCTCATTCCGCTGAAGATTCTTGGTCTCAAGAGATTGGATTACTGCAAAATCAATTACCCATTGGCAAGGTTCAGCACAGCGCATGGCAAATCAGTTTGGCGGAACAAGACAGTTTAAAAGAGCGTTTACAGCGTTATGCTACTGATGTGACGTTGACAACGCAACGCCAATGGCGAATTGACGCTGGTTTGATTATGAATATTACAGTACCTCAGCAAGCAGGACAGCATTGGGTAAGTTTGGATGCGTCAAGTGGTCGTGCTAAACGTCGTGCCAAAGTTTGGTTAGAATATTTACTCTGGTTAAGCTATTTAAATGTAGATGCTGAAAAGTCCAAAACGCTACAACGTATTGCGGTATTTAGTGATGTCACGATCATCAGTACAGGTTTAAGTTCAGAACAGGCAAAAGTATATTTATTGCCGTGGTTTAAAGCATTTGCTTATGCCCAATCGGAACCTCTAGTTCTGCCTGCGGGTTTGTTATTAAAACCCGCTGAAAATAATAAGCAGTTGGAATGGTCACTCGGGACTGTTGAAGGTGGCTTAGCTGGACATGGTTTAAATGCGGATACACAACATCATGTGGAAAGCATGTTAATCAATAACTTTGCAGATCTTTTAACTGAATGGAATAAAAGTGATGCGTTTTTACCTTATGATTTGACTGAAATGGAATGGAGTAAAAAACATCGGGACTGGCAATTTATTTTGCAAGAACAAGATGCAACCGCATTGTTAAAACATGCCTGTGATCACTTCGCCTATGCGTTGTATCAGCCGATTTATCAGCATCAATTTGTTGCGGAGGAATAAACATGACTTCCGTAAATTCACAGTTGCCGACAGCACAAAATCACACAGCCAAAAGAGTTTCGATTCATCCGATTGAGGATATGCAATTTGCTGGATTGCACTGGATCGAAGCCTCAGCAGGCACAGGTAAAACCTATACGCTTTCAAGCTTGATGGTGCGAATATTTTTAGAAAAATACTTACCTAGTCAAGTCATTGCGACCACATTTACCCGTAAAGCTGCAGCGGAATTGAAAACACGTATTCGCTTACGATTACAAGAAACATACCGCTATTTTGACTCGTGTCGTGAATTAACCGAAGCGCAAGTCTTGACCAAAGCAATCCAAGAGTCAGATCCATTATTTTCTAAAGTATTAAAAATGTTTGCTTCACGGGTTGCTTATGCCTGTGAACGGTTGAAATTGGTGATTGATCAGCTTGATGAACTTTTTGTCGGGACTTTGGATAGTTTTAGTCAGAAATTACTGCGTGAGTTCGCTTTTGAAAGTGGCAAAATTGAGCGAGCTGAAATTACTGATGATGCGAAAAGTTATAGTCAGCAATTGATTCACGATGTACTTCGCGCATGGATTCAAAAACAACCCCAAGATATTGTGGACAGTTTGATGTTTGCTGGGGAGTTATATAGTGTAGATTATTATGTTGCAACAGTTGAACAAAGTTTAAATTTTGCCTCAGCAAATTTTATTGAACCCAAATTCTCCAATGCAGATGCTCTGGTATTCCAACAAGCCACTGAACAGCTTGCTCAGATTCAACTTGCTCAATTACAGACTTTGCAAAATTATTATTTATTGGATGGTGAGTTTTATAAATTTGTGAATGGGACAAAATTTAGAAATGATCGATTGAATCGTATTTTTGCCAAGAGCTTGCCACGAATTATTCAAACCCTACAACAGCATGACTATAAGCATTATTTAAGTTCAAAGCTGAGTGTTGAAAAGTCCGACTTTGCAACCTTGATTAAGGTGATTCGCGAGCAGCAAATTTTTAAAAAAGCTGCACCTGAAAACGTACAATCCGATTTTTATCATCATCCCCTTATTCAACAATTACTCACTATTTATGCGCAGATTGAAAATTTTGAAAATCAATTACTTGGTACGAATACATTCTTAAAATATTACTTAGCAAAAGAAGTTAAAACACGTTTGCCTCAAGTGTTGCAACAAAAAGGCGAAACCACCTTTGCACAACAAATTCGGACCCTTGCAGATGCTTTGCAAGGTGAACAAGGTCAGCGTTTTGCGACCTTTGTCCATGCTCGTTATCCCCTGATTTTGGTTGATGAATTTCAGGATACCAACCAAGATCAAGATGATATGTTGGCACAAATATGGCGTCATCCAAGTCGTGTCAAACAGGGGTGTATGATTATGGTTGGTGACCGTAAGCAGGCAATTTATGGTTTTCGTGGCGGGGATATGTTGACCTTTTTAAAAGCACATCAGGACGTGTTTGGTAAAGAAGGGCATGAATATAATCTGATTTATAATCACCGTTCGGTAAAGCCTTTGGTTGAAGTTGTTGATGCTTTATTTCAACAGCAAATGGATTTTGGTGAACAGGTGATATATACACCAGTGCAAGCTGGTTCTCGTCCGCATCCAGATTTGATTGATCAAACCCATGTTAATCCACTGCCTTTAAGGTGGATAAAGCTCGAAGATAAAAACCAAGAAGCTGAACAAGTAGCATGGAAAATTCGTGAGCTACTGAATCAAGGGATTCAAGGCAGTTTATATTTTATTGAAAAATCAGTGCATCGTGCAGTAGATGAAAACGATATCGCCATCCTCTCGAAAAACCATGATGGCCTAGATAAAGCACAATCCACGTTGGAATTTTTAGGGATTCGAACCAGTCGACCATCGAAAAAAAGTGTCTTTGAATGTCAGATTGCACGAGATGTTGGGGCTGTGCTAGCTGCAATTTTGCATCCTTATCATGAAGCCAAAGTAAAACGCGCTTTGTTAAGTCGTTTGATCGGCTTTGATCTAAAAGCGTTGATTGCCTTGGAACAGCATGCCGATGGTCTGAGTGTCTATATTGAGCTGTTCGATCAGATTCGTGAGATGTGGCTCAATCAAGGGTTTTTAACAGCTTGGCAATATCTGCTCAATCAATTTTCTGCCTGGACAAAATTGGTGGAAAAACACAGTCGTGACAATGAACGTGTGGTGGTGAATTTACGTCATTTAACTGAGTTATTGAGTCAGCACAGTGAAGATTATCAAGGTGCACAAAATCTTTATCATTGGTATTTAAAACAACTCACTTCGCCAATGGAACGAGAGTGGGAGATGGAAAGGAAACTGTCCAATGAGGCAGGGGTTCAGTTGATGACCATTCACCAATCCAAAGGGCTCGAATTTAAGTTTGTGTTTTTATTGGGAGCCGATAAAGAGTTTAAAGAGATCAATAAAACGCTGAATTTCTCGACCGTTGAACAACTGAATGTACGAACAGGACAGAATGAACAACAACGTGTAGTCGCTATCAATGATGCCAATCTTCTCGATAAAAAAGATATTGAGCAGCACAATGAGCGTGCATTAGCAGAGCATCACCGTTTGTGGTATGTGGCACTGACACGTGCCAGTTATCGCGTTTATGCGATGCTGAGTGATGTAAAGGAAAAATCAACAACTGGATTGGCATTTTGGCGAGGTCAGGGTACAAACACTTTTCAACATGCTGGAAGTGCTATGGAGGCGTTGTTGACTGAATGCCCATCGCATTTAGAAAAGGCCAAGAGCGACGTTCAATTGCCTTTACTTGCACAAGCCTTTCCTACTCAACGTTTTTATCCTCGTGGCAAAACCAGTTTTAGTGCTTTGGCCCAGCATTTAACTCGGCAACAAATTCAAGATGCGTTAGCGGTTTCTGAACAAAAGTTAGAACCAGCAGAAGATGAAATTCAACAGCCTATTGCTGAAACCACATCAGATGAAATTTCAACTCAGCCTATTGCTTGGATCAAAGCCAATTTTCCAATGGGGACGGTTGCAGGCAATTTTTTGCATGAAATTTTTGAACATATTGATTTCAAAGATACGCATTACTGGCGTTTGGAAATACGCCGTCGCTTTAAAAATGATTATTCAAGTTTATGGACGGAGTTACTGGAAAAATATCAGCAGGCTTTTCTCAACGACAATTCGAGTGAGGGCGTTTCTCAAACAGAACACGCTGTAGAAGAGAAGCTGATTGACTGGATGGCTGAGTGGTTACAGGATGTTTTATCGACTCCGATTCTCAGTCATTTTAAAATGGAGCAACTTGAATCACACGAACATTTAGCTGAGTTTCCATTTTATCTGGCCCTTTCAGATCGAGTTTTGGCAATTAAACGTATACATCAATTGTTTGATGAGCATGCCATTGCAATGCCTGAGTTTAAAGATGCCAATTCAGCACGTTATTTAAATGGGTCAATTGATTTGGTGTTTTTTGATGGTCAGCAATATCATATTGCCGATTATAAAAGTAATTTTTTGGGTGTAGATCAGCAAAGTTATTCATTTGAAGCTGTTCAGGACAGCATGTCGCATGCCAGTTATTGGCTACAGGCATCTTTGTATTTGGTGGCATTGCATCGTTATTTGAAAATCCAGCTCGAAGATTATCAAATTGATCGTGATCTGGGAGGCGCAACCTATTTGTATTTACGTGGTATGAATGGTCAAAGCGGACAAGGTTACTACTTCTGGCGACCCACTACGGAATTTATTTTAAGACTTGATGCCATATTGGGCTATTTTACTGAGGATAAATCCAGTTGAATCGTGTGAATAGTTGCTTGAACATCTTTGCAAACAATAAGTTATTCTGTGGATAACTCTGTTGAAAACCTTGTAGATAACTCTGAGGATAACCGTGTGGAAAATAAACAGGATTTAGAAAGCCAAGTCCCGCAATGGATTGAGGTATGGAGTAAATATGTTTTATCACAGTATTCCACAGCTTTAGAATTAGACGAATATGCAGTTGAATTAGTGCAAGAGATTTTGTTGGCGACGACTCAAGGGGATAGCTGCATCTCAGCAGAGGATCAAAATATAGTCCTATTAAAGCCACTAATTGTTGACCATGATGTGGCTGAAACAACGATTGCACCATTTGTTCAACAGCATGGGTTGATTTATCTGTACCGCTATTGGCAACTTGAGCGACGTTTATCTGTACAAGTCGAAAGGTTAAAACAGTCTGAAATTCAACAAATTGATATTGTAGGGTTTGATCATCTTCTTAATGATCCGCATCAAAGCGCTGCTTTGAAGATGGTGGCGGGTAACGCTTTCAATATCATTACAGGCGGGCCAGGAACGGGGAAAACTTATACTTTGGCAAGAATAATTGCAGTATTACAGCAAACCATTCCTGATATTCGTATTGCAATGGCTGCGCCCACAGGTAAAGCCGCACAAAGAATGGGCGAAGCACTACAAAAATCTTTAAGTGACCCAAAATTACAAAGCTTTGGATTGAATCAAAATCAATTCAACCCCATGACTTTACATCGGTTATTGGGTTTGGGAAATCAGCATATTCCACGTTTTAATCTGAGACAGCGATTACCTTATGATGTGGTCATAGTCGATGAAGCATCGATGTTGGATTTAAATTTAGCCACGATGTTGTTTGAGGCGATTCCTGAGCATTGCCGTTTAATTCTTTTGGGCGATGCCAATCAATTGGCTTCTGTGGATGTCGGTTCGGTATTGGCAGATTTACAGAATGTACAATCATTACAGTACAATCGGGTCAATCTACAGACCAGTCAACGCTTTAAAGAGGGTGCCTTAATTGGAAAAATGGCACAGTTTATTCAATCACAGCAAAATCAAAGTATAGCCCGTGCAGAATTATTGGCGAATTTTGAGCAAGAGATTGTTGCAGCTAGTGCGCTTAAACCAGTTGAACTCAAAGCAAATATGCAAGATGTGATTCAGCTTGAATATCTGCCTGAAAAGATTTTTCCAGCAGATCTAATGCAGTATTACCAAAAACTCAGTTTAGGTTTTCAAGCTTATTTTCAAAGTTTAAACAACTATCTGATCGCCGACGACTCTCATCATCAGATTGAAGCGGTGACACAAGCATTTGACCTATATCGTATTTTAACGGCTGTTCGGCACGGTGCATTGGGATTGAATAGCTTAAACCATGAAATGGAAAAAGCATTATTTGAATATCTTCCAACATTGGCTCGTTATGGTGACTGGTATGTTGGGCGTCCTGTGATGATGAGCTATAACGATTATCAACTTGGTCTTTCCAATGGAGATATCGGAATTTGTCTAAAACATCGCCAGAATGTTGATCAATTTGAAGTCTATTTCCCCAGTTTAGACAAATGGATTGCTGCAACACGTTTGCCTAAATCGATGCAAACCGCTTTTGTTTTAACCATTCATAAATCTCAGGGTTCAGAATTCACCCATACTGCAGTAGTTTTGGATGTTACAGCAACACGCTTATTGAGCCAAGAGTTGATTTATACTGCTATTACACGGGCTAAATCAGTGGTGAGTTTACTGGTTGATCAACAAGCATTTATCCACGCTTTAGACACCACCACAACTAGAATGAGTGGATTGGTTAGCATGATTAACACGGCATAGTTATTTTGTAGTTTTTGTTGATAATTTGCCTCTATGTACGAAATTGCTTACATGAATTCGAGAGATTTGCGCATAGAGCTTCTTGTTACTTTTTGAGATGATGAAGACATAAAGAACTCAGCAAGGATCGTTGAGTAAAATCGCAAAATAATAATAATTTAAAGTCGTGAGACTGCGAACTTACAGGAAAGTAAGTGATAAGAGGAAACTTACAGCCGCTAAGCCTTGTAGTTTTGGGAGAGACTACAGGGCTTTTTTATTAAAATTAAATGCTGAATTTTACCTCAAAGAGAATCAATCTATTTTTTAAATTAAGTTTTAAATTTGGGTCTAGTCAAACCACCTTATTAATCATACAAGTGGTTTCTATCAAATCATTAGTCAGAAATAAAACTTCTATTTTTGTATGAACTTTTAGAATCTGTTAGTTATCAATTCAATTTTTGTACTATTGAACCCTAGATGGTGATCCTATCGTGTGGCGACATGGATGTCTCCATGTTGGGTGGAGCTACAGGACACCCCCTCGCCCATGAGCAAAAAAAAGCAGTGCTTTGTTTGTAGCGCAAGGTTTGGCAACCCTTACGAAAAGTGGGGCATCGCTAACGCAAAGGTATTTAAACTTTGAATATAAGGTGTGTTATTGCAAACTTTTTATAATTAAATAATTTACTTATTCCTGTATTTGATTTAATTGAAGATCTTAATTGATGATAATTATATTCTTGAGTCTGAATTTTTTGACAGGTTACCTATAAATATAAAGTGATTTTGCAAATGGTTAAAATTTACAAGGTTTTTTAAAAGGTTACAGCCATTGCCTCTATGTACGTTATTTCTCACATAATCTTGCGGTAAATGCGACTTCTGTTCAATGTCTGTCACAGGCATAATAAGTCACATAAGGACATAATTAGTCACATGGTTGTGAAATAAGTGTCATGTACAAAAACAAAAACTGCTTAGGGTACAAGCAAATACTATAAATAAGATAAGCACAATAACTAAACAAGAAACTACAGCGCAAAGGGAAAGCCCTAAGAGTGATCTTAGGGCTTTTTCATGTTTTATCTGTCGCGTTTAAAGCTGTTATTTAAACCAATTCGGTTTCTGTTCGATCTGTGCCAAATAATGCTCTACGTTGTGTTTTAGGAATTTTAGGACACTGGCTAGAAATTTGATAAAGCGTTTGTGCCAGAGCAGGAATATGTGTTCCAACCACAGCTTTTCCTGTATTTAAAATACTGACGCTAATATCACGTTCTGGATCGGCCCAGCAGAGAATGTTGGAAAAGCCTAAATGCCCAAAAGCTTGCCCCGTCATTGGTCCAAATATACCTACTGGGTTACTGCCGAGCATAGGCCCTAAAGCATAGCGCATCGGTGCAAGCAAGGTTCGGTCTATGTTGGTGGTTGAAGTGGGCAAAGTTGCACGAAATACAGTTTCAGGACTCATGATTTGCTTGCCGTTATATTGACCACCATTCAATAACATCTCAAAGAAGCGATTGGCTTGTTCAGCACTAGTGTAAATATTGCCAGCAGGGCATACCGTATCCATAAAACGTGGATCATTAGTCACATCGACAGCAAGCTGTAAGCCGCCACCGAGCACATGGTTTAAATATAAGTCTGTACCGAGTTTAGGGTGTACACCAGTCGGATAATTTAAAGCAACTTGATCTCTATATTCTGGTTCTAGGCCATAGTTAAAAAACTGCATATCCATCGGTTTTTCAATGTGCTCATGTAAAAACTGACGAATATCTTGTCCTGTTACCCGTTCAACCAATTCACCTAAGATATACCCCGCAGTAACAGCGTGATAAGCCAAATGCGTACCAGCTGGTGAAATGGGCTGCGCAGCGTAAAGGTGTTGCAAAATACGATCTTTATCAAAAAGCAGTTCAGGGGTGACTTCCATTTCTATCCGTGGAATTCCACCACGATGGGACAACAAATGGAAAATTGTTGCACGGCGCTTCCCATTTTGTGCATATTCAGGAATGTAATAACTGATCGGATCTAATAGATTGATTGCACCTGTTTCATCTAACATGTGAATCAGCATTGCTGTAATTATTTTTGATGCTGAAAATAGACAAATCGGGGTGTCTGGATTGGCAAGTACTGCATTTGAAGCGAGACCATCGGCAGAATTACCTGACGCATAACCCAGACTACGATTGAGAATAATCTTGCCTTTGCGTCTTAGGCACATGGTGATCAGGGGATGATTGCCTGTTTGATACAGATTTTCAATACTTTGCCAAATCTTTTCAACTTGTTGTTGGTTCATCCCTCCCAGTTCTGGAGACACTTCATTTTTGCGCTGAGTGATACTGCTTAAGTCATTAGGTACGTAGCAGGTATTGGTTGAAAACAATTTCACAATCTTTTTCCATGATTATTTTTATTCCACGGCAGTGTGAACTGAGTTGAGCATGATGTCAGTGTCCCAATTGCCATGCTATCTGTAAAAAAATTGCAATAGTCTTGTAGTTAAGCCTTATGGAATATAGTTGTACGATATTTTTGCAATCTCCCCCCAGTTCCTTTAAAATAGGCGACTGCTGTAGTGATGCACGGCAGTTAAATTGATTTTGAAGAGTCAATTTGATTTGTATCAAATATTTAAATTAAGCATCTCGGAGAAATCGAATGGCTTTAACAAACGCAGATCGCGCAGAGATCGTTGCAAAATTCGCTCGTGCTGAAAATGACACTGGTTCACCTGAAGTACAAGTTGCTTTATTGACTGCTCAAATCAATGATTTGCAAGGTCACTTTAAAGAACACAAACACGATCATCATAGCCGTCGTGGTTTGATCCGTATGGTTAACCAACGTCGTAAGCTTCTTGACTATCTTAAAGGTAAAGATGCTACTCGTTACAGCGATTTGATTGCTGCTTTAGGTTTACGTCGTTAATTCGATTTAAACTTTTATTTTCGGATTATTGCATGCTGAATGCTGTACTGATGAAAACTAAAGTCTATCCAGTATTCACTGGATAAAAGGGAAGGGGCGAATATTCGCTCCTTCTTCGTGTTTAAAATTAGTCTAACTAAAGATTTATTGTCTAGTGAGGTCGGCTTCTAAGCTTTGTCATTTATGCGGTTGATGTGAATGCCAAACCTTAGGGGTCTCCACTAGAATAAAATTAGGAAACAAAAATACATGTCAATGTTTAATGTTATTCGTAAAGAATTTCAATATGGTCAACATCAAGTTGTACTAGAAACAGGTCGTGTTGCTCGTCAAGCAAACACGGTTTTTATTACAATGGGCGGCGTAACAGTACTGGTTGCTGTTGTTGCACAACCTACTGCTAAAGCGGGTCAAGATTTCTTCCCACTTACAGTTAACTATCAAGAAAAACAATATGCTGCGGGTCGTATCCCAGGTGGTTATGGTAAGCGTGAAGGCCGTGCTTCAGAAGCAGAAACTTTAATTTCTCGTTTAATTGACCGTCCAATTCGTCCGTTGTTCCCAGAAGGTTATTTCAACGAGATCCAAGTTACTGCAACAGTTGTGTCTTCAGACAAAACCATGGATGCTGACATTGCTGCAATGTTAGGTACTTCTGCTGCACTTGCAATCGCTGGTACACCTTTCCGTGGTCCAATCGGTGGTGCGCGCGTTGGTTTGATCAATGGCGAATATGTTCTTAACCCAAATTTAGAACAACTTGCTCAATCTGACCTTGACCTTGTAGTTGCAGGTACAGAATCTGCTGTATTAATGGTTGAGTCTGAAGCAAAAGAACTTTCAGAAGACCAAATGTTAGGCGCTGTGCTTTTCGGTCATGACGAAATGCAAATTGCAATCCAAGCGATTAAAGAGTTTGCTGCTGCCGCTGGTGCAACAGAATCAACTTGGACTGCTCCAGTTAAAAACGAAGATCTTCGTGCAAAATTAAAAGACGCATTTGAAGCTAAAATCTCTGAAGCGTATACCATTGCTGTTAAGCATGACCGTTATGCTGCCTTAGATGCCCTTCAAGCTGAAGCAACTGCTCAATTCGTTCCTGAAAATGACGAATCTGGCATTGCAGATGACTTAAACGAATTATTCGAAGATCTTAAATACCGTACTGTACGTGACAACATCCTTTCAGGAAAACCACGTATCGATGGTCGTGATACTAAAACTGTTCGTGGATTAGATGTACAAGTGGGTGTGTTAGATCGTGCTCATGGTTCATCATTATTTACACGTGGTGAAACTCAGGCGTTGGTTACAACAACTTTGGGTAATACACGTGATGCGTTGATGGTGGATACCTTGTCTGGTACAAAAACTGACAACTTCATGTTGCATTACAACTTCCCTGCATATTCTGTAGGCGAAACAGGTCGTGAATCTGGTCCTAAGCGTCGTGAAATTGGTCATGGTCGTTTAGCACGTCGTGGTGTACAAGCTGTTCTTCCACCAGCTGATCGCTTCCCGTATGTGATTCGTATTGTATCTGACATTACTGAATCAAATGGTTCATCTTCAATGGCTTCTGTATGTGGTGCTTCATTATCACTTATGGATGCAGGTGTTCCTCTTAAAGCGCCAGTTGCGGGTATCGCAATGGGTCTAGTAAAAGAAGGCGAGCGTTTTGCTGTTCTTTCTGACATCTTAGGTGATGAAGATCACTTAGGTGATATGGACTTTAAAGTTGCTGGTTCTGCAAACGGTATTACTGCGCTTCAAATGGATATCAAAATCGAAGGTATCACAGAAGAAATTATGGAAGTTGCGTTGAATCAAGCCTATGCAGGTCGTATGCATATTCTTAATGCAATGAACCAAGTGATTTCACGTGCACGTCCTGAAATTTCTATGCATGCACCAACATTCCAAGTGATCAACATCAATCCAGATAAGATCCGTGATGTGATTGGTAAAGGTGGTGCGACAATCCGTCAAATCACAGAAGAAACAAAAGCAGCGATTGATATCGAAGATAACGGTACTGTACGTGTATTTGGTGAAACGAAAGCGGCTGCTCAAGCTGCGATTGCAAAAATCCAAGCGCTTACTGCTGAAGTTGAACCAGGTAAAATCTATGCAGGTCGCGTGATTCGTATCGTTGAATTTGGTGCGTTTGTAAATATCATGCCAGGTACAGATGGTTTACTTCACATCTCGCAAATTTCAAACGAACGCGTTGCAAACGTGACTGATATCTTGGCTGAAGGTCAAGACGTTAAAGTTCAAGTTGCTGACGTAGATAACCGTGGTCGTATTAAATTAACTATGAAAGATGTAGACCAAGCATAATATTTGCAAGGTTTAAATCTTTTACAGTTTGATTAAAATTTAATAAAGAAAAGACTGCCTTGTGCTTTGCCAAAGTTACAACTTTGGCTTGCTCAGGGCTTTTTTTATGGCATGATGCATAACAAGAAAGACTAAAAATATCGTGGATATGCAAAGCTTTTATTTTTTTCAACACACAGATGAACCTTATACTTGTATACAAAAAGAGCCTGTTTTTAATGCAGAGCAACAATTTGTTTGGGTGGACTGTACCCGTGAAGATGTGGTCAATCGTGCTGAGCTATGGCAAAAAGAAGTCTATAATGCGACCGAGATTCACCTCAATGAATATCATATTCGAGATATTTTAAATATCGAACATCCATGCGCATTTGATGCAATGGAAGATTATGATTTATTGATTTTTCGTAAATTAATAACCCCAGATGATCAGATCGATAGTGGTGAAGATGCACTTGAACAGCATGATCATGTTTTTGGCTTAGCGTCTTCGCCAGTCAGTTTTATTATTACTTCACAAGCTTTAATCACCATTCATGAAAAAGGCAACCATGCCTTTGAAAGTTATCTTGCACGTATTTTCAATATCATGAATAAGAGTTTAGAAGAACAGAATAAACCACGTAAATTACCCACTACGCCTTTAGATTTAGCACTGCGCTTGTTAAATAGTATGATTGATGGCTATTTGGATTTACGTAATCCTTTGTCTCGTCGCGTTGAATTTTGGCAACAAGAACTTTTGCAAGGTAATCGCCGCTTTACTAAGTGGCATCAACTGTTTCAGGAGAATCTGGTTTTTCAACAAATCGAAAATTTGTGCGAAGAACAAATAGATTCCTTACAAGAACTTCGAGATGAAATTGTTGAAAATTATGCCCATTTAAAAGGTAAAAAACGCACTGAGAAGCAGGACATTATGCTGGTTCGCGTGGATGATCTCGTTAGCCATGTTGAGCGTATTCAAAAATATACAGTACGCTTAAGTACGGCAATTCAAACTGCGATTGATTTACATTTTTCTGCAATCGCCAATCAAACCAATGAGAATATGCGAATTCTTGCGATTATTACTGCCGTGTTTGCGCCATTAACTCTATTAACAGGGGTATATGGAATGAATTTTGAATTCATTCCAGGTCTACGTAGTCCGATAGGTTTCTGGGTGATGTTGGGTGTGATGTTAGGTTGTACGATTGGGCTGTTAGTCTATTTTTACCGTCGTCATTTGGTAGGACGTGGTGAACGAAGTGTGATTGATATGTTGGCACAACAACATAAAAATCAGCACGTCAATTTACTCTGGTTTTTAGATTATGAACCGATCAAACAAACCATGAAAGAAGTCGAAAAAATCACAAAACTGAAATAATTAAGCATTATTCTGGTTGAGGATTTATTTGAGCTGTCTTTTGTAAAATTAAGTAGAGTTGATCTTTTAATCTTAATTTTTTCCGCTTGAGCTGCTCAATATTTTCATGAATATGATTGAGTGGATCAAGCTCAAGGTGACTGATTTCACGATCAAGTTCATCGTGGTCAATCAAAAGTTTAGCAAAATGCGGATCTTCTTGTTTTAAACTACACATGAGATCACGGTGTTCTGGGAACATGTGTTTCAACTTTTTATTCATTACTTTCGAATTCATCAGAGCTCATTAACCTCTTTGTCATAAAATTCTAAACGATAAAACAAAAATGGAGAGACAAGTTCTCCATCATGACAGGTTAAATATTAACCTGTCACTAGGCATTAACATTTTGAAATGAATTAATGAGTATGAAGGTGAAGATGTTTGACTTGTTTTCGTAATTGTTGAACTTCATCAAGTAAATCCATCATCATTGCAACGGCAGATAAACTGGCTTCAAAGTCGCGTTGTAAACGATAGGCGCGGCGTGCCCGTGAGATGTCTTCTCCAAAAAATTGATGAATACGATCCTCAGGACGTGCGGGTAAAATTTCATATTCAAGCAATTGCAAAATCCAATCCGGACTTTGACCGCATGCCTCAGCAAAATGCTTGAGATCTAGATTTAGGTTTTCATCCACGATTTCTGCATCATGGAAACCGTCATAGACAATTTCACGATATTGAATAGTTGTCATGATTGCTCTCCTTTAGCAAGGCTATGTTGGTATCTATAAAATTATGAACGGGGATTAAAGTCATTAAAAGCATCAGCAAATTGTTGATAGGCTTTTTGCTGTGTTTCGGTGGTTGCTTTGGGATAAACAATATTAATCACCAAATAAAGATGACCTGGGGTTTTATGCGGTATCCCTTTATCTTTTAAACGGAGTTGCTGATTGGGTTTGGCATTTTGTGGCACAGTTACTTTTACTTTACCTGCTGGGGTATCAATTTCAATACTTTGACCAAGTGCTGCTTCCCAAGGTGTAACATCAACTGTGTAATAGACATCAGTACCTTCAACACGAATACGGTCAGTGTCTTGGTATTGGATCTCAATATAAAGATCGCCATTTTCGCCACCGTTAATTCCAGCTTGTCCTTGTTTTGCAAGGCGAATTTGCTGACCTTCTTTCATGCCTTTCGGAATTTTAACTTGGAGGGTTTTCCGTTGTACCTCGGGCTCACCATAGGCATTATAGGTAGGGATTTGTAAGGTGATACTCTGGGTTGCGCCTTCATAACCAATGCTTACAGGAATTTCAATACTGGCATGTTGATCTTCACCCTTATAGCTGCGCTGTTGCTGAGAGCCGCGTTGTCCAAAATCTTGTTGATGTCCGCCACCAAAACCGCCACCGAAACGTCCAAATAGATCTTCAAAACCACTAAAATCTTGTCCACCACTGCTACTGTATGAGCGATGGAATTGGCTACCGTCAAAACCACTTTGAGCTGTAGATTGCCCTCCAAACCCACCTGTATTGGCATAGGGGTTGTCGAGTTCAAAATCGTATTGTTTTTTCTTTTCTTCATTACTTAAGGTGTCATATGCGACATTGATGGCTTGCATTTTTGCTTCAGCATCAGTTTCTTTACTCACGTCAGGATGATATTTACGTGCGAGTTTTCGATAAGCTTTTTTAATTTCGTCTGGTGTCGCATTTCTAGAAACACCCAAATCTTCATAATAATTTTTTGCCATACTTAAGGTCATTATTTTGTTTAACTTTATTCTAGTTTTATGCCTTTTTGGCTACAGATGGAAGAGCAACTTAGTGTGGTTATTGTTTCAAAACTTATCTAGAACAAAATCCCGCTTATTCCTGATAAAGGTGGTGTTTCATGTTCTATGGGCTTTGTGTGTTCGGGGTGGTGCTTTGGTTAAGTAAATGACGATTCCAAATAGCTATTTAACATTTTAACTTATAAAACTTGCTGATTATGCTTTGAATTTTAATTGAAAAAAAAGAGCAAACTGAATTTGCTCTTCTTAGTAAAAATCGATAGTTAAATTTTTGCAAATTTAAACCATTCAGATCTCAATAGATTAACTTAAATGCTCACCAAACAGATTCAAAGCTTCTTTTGCGGTGAACTGATATTTTTTATTGCAAAATTGACAATCCATTTCAATTGGATTTTGAATTTCTAGGGTTTCTTTGACCGCATCCAGACCAATTTGGATCAACGCATTTTTGCATTTATCGCGTGAACAGGTACAGTTGAATTGAAGTTGTTCAACGTCTGGCAGACGAACCTCTTCCTCGTTATATAAACGATAAAGAATTTCTTGTGCAGTTAAATCTGTCAACTCTTCAGGTTTTAACGTTTGAGTCAGCATAATCAAACGTGGCCATAAGTCTTCATCGACACGTTGTTGTTCTTCTTCATTATTACGTGGTAATAACTGAATTAGTAAACCGCCCGCATTGTGATGCGTGCTTGCCAAGACAATACGTGTTGGAATTTGTGCGGAAAGATCGTAATACTGCATTAAACAAGCGGCAAGAGTAGGTTGATCTAGTGGCACAATCCCTTGATAACGCTCACCAAACTCAGGTTCAATATTGATAAATAGAACAGGTTGTTGCAAGGTGCTAAGCACAGTACTACTGTCTTCACTCAACATAAAATGTGGGTCTTCTTCATAATCTGCAAGTGCGCGGACATCACCTAAATGGTTACATTCAGCCATTGCCCATTTGAATGTACCTTGTGCTTGAATTTGTAAGCTAATACGTCCTTTAATTTTTAATGTGCTGGCAAGTAATGCTGTTGCACTCAACATTTCACCCAATAAAATACGCACAGCAGGCGCATAATTACGCTGCGATAGAATTGTTTGTAGTGCTGTATCTAAATGTACAATTTCACCACGTACAGGGCTATCTTCAATATAAAAACGTTGACGTAAATCAGACATAAAATTCTCCAAATCCCTGTTTAGATGGTGGCGATATTATAAATCACAAGTTTATTTCACCTGAAAAACTGTGCATCTTAAAGTTAATTTTCGTCATCACGTATAATATTAATACGATCGTGTTTGGTATGTAGCATTTGAGCTTTTGTTGTGGGTCTTTCTAAACCGGATTCATCCAAATCTGGGACATCTTTATATTGATCAGGATTATGGTTTTCAACTTGCGCATCACTTTCAAACAGGTGCTCAAGCTCCGAAATAAAGTCCCGATAGCTTTCAAAAAGCTTTTGCTCATCGGTATAAATGCGTTGTTGACGCGTTAACAGTTCTTCATCGTAATTTCTAAATAGCTCAACACTATCATAAGCCTCTTGTTTACTCATTCCTAGTTCACACAATGCTCGATATCCCATACCCAATGAAGTCAAATAGGTTTCACGCCAAATATGTTTGACCCCGACATCACGCAGGAGGTGCATGTGATAGCGATCTCGTGCTCGAACTAATAAGGTAAGGTTTGGATAATTGAGTAAAATATGTCGAGCAACATTCATTGAGTCTTCAACATTATCAATTGCTAATACAAAAACTTTAGCCTGTTCAATTCCAGCCGCACGTAGTAAATCGGGTTGAGTCACATCGCCATAATACAAAGTACCACCATAGCGTCGAACAAAATCAATTTTTTGTAAATTATTATCAATGGCAGTAAAGGTAAAATGACGGATACGTGCTAAACGAGCAACAATTTGCCCTACACGACCAAAACCAGCAACAATAAGAGCTGGGTGTTCGTTGGGAATCTCATCGTATTTGGGTGCACTGTCTTTATTGATTAATGGCAATACTTGCGTGCTCACTAACCAAAAGAAGATCGGGGTGAGTACCATTGATAAGGTCACAATTAAGGTAATGGGTTCCATGATTGCTTCAGCTAGGACTTTCTCGCTTTTTGCCACGTTTAATACCACAAAGGCAAATTCACCCCCTTGGGCTAAACAGGTTGCGACCATTAAACTGTTGGTCCAACTCATTTTTTTATAACGTGCAATGGCTGCCATCACGATCATTTTGATCATAATTAAACTGACTGCGCCACCAATAATCAATAATGGCATATCTGCAATTAGCGAGATTTGTGTGGTCATTCCCACCGTCATAAAGAATAAACCGAGCAATAAACCTTTAAAGGGGGCAATACTGGCTTCAAGTTCATGACGGAATTCAGAGTCAGCTAGAAGCACACCCGTTAAAAAAGCGCCTAAGGTTGTGCTAATTCCGAGTGTATCCATCAATAACACCACACCCAGCACGATAAATAAGCCAACGGCTGTGATCAGTTCAGTTGCTCCACTTTTTGCCACAAAGCGAAAAAAAGGTCGCATCACATAACGGCTAAACAAAAATAAACCTGTAAACGTGGCAACAATCGCGGCAAAGTAAGCAATACCATGATGACTTGATTCGCTACCTGCTAAGAGGGGGATAATGGCGAGTAGGGGAATAGCAGCAATATCCTGAAAAAGTAAAATTGAAAAGGATTGCTGACCATGGGTAGTATTGAGTTGTTGTTTTTCTTCCAAAAGCTGTAAAACAAAGGCGGTTGAAGAAAGTGCTAAGGCAAAACCAATGACAAAACTTGCGGGGAGTGATTGTTGAAAGATTAAATAGATCGTTCCCATCAGAACCAATCCCGTAATCCCTACCTGTAAACTTCCCATCACAAAAATGGATTGGCGCATTTCCCATAAACGTTGTGGGCGAAGTTCTAAACCGATCAGGAACATCAGTAAAATCACCCCAAATTCTGCAAGGTGCATGATTTCCTCTGGATCGTTGGCGATGTTAAACGCGCTTGGACCCAGAAGTATTCCTGTAAATAAGTAACCTAGCACGGTAGCAATACCGAGTTTTTTTCCTAATGGAACAAGGATTAATGCCGCGCCAAGGAAGATAGTGATTTGGAGTAACAGTGACATTCACTTGCCTTAAGTTTTTTCTTTATTTAGAAATTGTAGCGTGATTTTGTGATGGGCTTGGAGATATTTATTCAGAAATTGTCTATTTACCTAATAAAAATTTAACAGTGATTAGCACTATGAGGGGGATAGCCTTTGTACCCTCACCTAAGGGTGGCAAGTCTATCGTCATATAAATAGATTGTGCGTATTTAAACAATACAAAATGCAGCAGTGGTTTAATTGAGACTCGGTTCATTACCTCAATTTGTATAGCAATAAACTAAATCAAAAATTTAACTCAATTCTTGCGGATCAACATCTATGGTTATTTTCATCGTAGAGGGTTTGCTATGTAACAGCTGTTGCCACCATTGACGAATATAAAAATGCATTTTTGCCCGATCTTGAGAAAGCAAAACCACATGAGCTTGGTAACGTCCTGCTTTACGCTCCATTGGCGCTGGAATCGGTCCCCAAATATCAATTAAATTATCTTCGGCAGTTTGTCTAAGGAGCTGCGTCATTTCAGTCAGAAACTTTAAATTTTCTTCCTGATGCTTTGAATCACAGCGAATCAAAGCTGTATAACGAAAGGGTGGAAGCTGTGCGGCTTGGCGATCTTTTAAAGTTTGTTTAGCAAAGGTCCGATAGTCATTATGAATCAAGGTGTTTAATAAAGGATGATCAGGTCTTAGGGTTTGTAAATAGACTTCACCCTTCATTTCACCACGACCCGCACGACCTGCAACTTGAATAATTAATTGCGCAGTACGTTCTGTAGCACGGAAATCTACACTCAACAAACCTGCATCGATATCCAAAATTGCCACTAAGGTGACATAAGGAAAGTGATGTCCTTTTGCCAGCATCTGCGTGCCAAGTAAAATAGTCGGTTCACTTTTTTGGATTTGATCATAAATCTTTTGCCAACTACCAACCCGACTAGTTGAGTCACGATCTACGCGCAAGACGGGGAAGTGAGGGAACAGCTCATTCAAGGTTTCTTCAACTTTGGCAGTTCCCATGCCAATTGGCTTTAATTGTTGTTGATTGCATTGAGGGCAAGCATCAGGCATACGATTAATCGTGCCACAATGGTGACAGTGCAAATGCTGATAAGGCTTTAAATGCAGGGTAAAGTGAGCATCGCAGTTGGGGCAATTGGCCTGCCAACCACAGCTTTCACAGATAAGCACAGGGGCATAACCGCGGCGATTTAAAAAAATCAGAACTTGTTCTTTTTTCTCTAAACGTTTTTTGATTTCAGCAATCAAAACATCACTTAAGCCATGCTGTTTTTTTGCCACTTTTAAATCAATCAAATGCATTTTCGGCATGATTGCGGCACCAGCACGTTGATTTAATTCAATCCGTGTCAGCTTTTCTTGGCGAGCAAGATAATAACTGTCAATACTAGGCGTGGCCGAACCTAAGATAATCGGGCAATTTTCTAAATGTGCACGATACATGGCCACATCGCGAGCATGATAGCGAAAGCCTTCTTGTTGTTTAAACGAAAGATCATGCTCTTCATCTAAAATAATCAAACCCAACTGTGGCAAAGGTGTATAAATTGCAGAACGTGTGCCTAAAATAATAGAGGCTTTGCCCGTTTGCGCATGCTGCCATGCTTGTAAACGTTTAGTGTCATTTAAGCCTGAGTGCAGTAAGGCAATATTGCAATGAAAACGTGATTGAAAACGGCTGATGGTTTGTGGGGTTAAGCCGATTTCAGGCACTAAAACCAAGACTTGTTTGCCTTGTTTAAGTACTTCATGCATCACTTGCAAATAAACTTCGGTTTTACCACTCCCAGTTAAACCATCCAGTAGAAACGCTTGATATTTTTTCTGCGCTTTTAAAATCGCTTGAATGGCTTTCTTCTGATCGTCATTTGGCGTGAGGGGCATCTGTGCCAATTGCACCGGTTCTGGCGTGACATTTTGTGGTTCTAAATCACAACGAACAATGTCTTTTTTCTCAAGGACTTTGAGTGTGGCTGTTTCAACACCACTTAGATTAAGAATATTTTCCTGTGTCCCTTTCGGGTGTAGCTTTAAAATTTTATAGGCTTCTTGTTGTTTTTCAGAACGCTTAACTTTGTCTTCGGCATGTAAGTCTAAAAGTTTCCAGATACGTGCCAATAAATTATAAGGTTTCCCTTGGCGTAATAAGGTAGGTAACGCCGTTTGAATCACTTCACCGATAGGAAATTGATAATATTGTGATGACCATGTCAATAAACTTAAAACTTTACTGTCTAGAATGGCCTGTTCATCTAACAGTTCAGTAATGGCTTTGAGTTTAAAATGGGAATCCACAGGTTCATCAATCGGTACTTTCTTGACAATAACACCAATCAGATTCTGTCTGCCAAAAGACACTGCAACACGCGCACCGACTTCAGCTTGCGCATATTGTTCAGCGGTGACTTGGTAATCAAAGCAGTCATTCAAATAGACTGGAACAGCAACTTGAATACGATAAATCGTCT
>Ga0207655_1000738_pt1 | contig 36911 bp, 32 predicted proteins | sample KBSM44metaG_FD_184398 | JGI IMG/M metagenome (GOLD analysis project Ga0207655, IMG submission 184398) | Miscanthus rhizosphere microbial communities from Kellogg Biological Station, Michigan, USA - KBS M4-4 metaG (SPAdes) (version 2) | ecosystem: Host-associated > Plants > Roots > Rhizosphere >... | reverse complement strand
GGGTTGAATCTAAGCAGTTTGAACATAAGACAGACGATGCGACCAAAATTACTTTTAAACAAGCACTTTTAGTCGGGCTTGCTCAATGTGTTGCCATGATTCCGGGGACTTCACGTTCAGGTGCAACGATTGTAGGAGGAATGTTTGCGGGCTTATCGCGTAAGGCTGCTACAGAATTCTCTTTCTTCCTTGCAATGCCAACTATGTTGGGTGCAGCAACTTTTGACTTGATTAAAAATGCAGACGTACTTACCGCTGATAATATGATTAATATTGGAGTGGGCTTCGTTGCAGCCTTTATTGCCGCTTTATTTGTTGTAAAAGCATTAGTGCTATTTGTAGAGCGCCATACGTTACGTGTATTTGCATGGTATCGAATTGTATTGGGCGTAATTATTCTGATCGCAGCAATGTTCTTTAATTTATCGGCTTAAAATCTGATGAAGTGAAAAAGCCTAGAATATTCTAGGCTTTTTTATGCCTAAAAATTGATTTGAATTGCCTATTTATACAAAGTAAACCGAAGACACATGTTTTCATTTTAGGTTCATTGTTATATTGATTATTAGATTACCTCTCGCAATAAAACTATGCCGCAAAATCATCTCTCGGAAAATTTGGTCGACGCATTTTTACATTTGGCTCCAGCAGAAGGTCTTTATCCTACTTTTATCTCCAACATCACCTTGATGCGTGTTGATCACTCCACATCCCCTATTGCAGTGTTGCAAGAACCTTCAATTGTTTTAGTCATACAGGGAGTAAAGCATGGGTATATCGGCAAAGATATTTTTCAATTTCGTCAGGGGCAGTGCTTATTCATTTCAATTGCCATTCCCTTTGATTGCGATACAGTAGTTGAAAATAATGAACCAATGTTGGCTATTGCAATAAAATTTGAATCTCAAATGATGGTTGATTTAGTAACTAAACTGGATAAAGAACAACAAGTGGTTACCGAAGACTCTCAGTCAGGCGATTTAAAATTGAGCTGTGGGCTTAGAGTGATTGATATGAACGCGACTATTTCGGAAGTTGCTCTACGATTGCTTAATTTACTTCGTTCTAAACAAGATACTTTTATTTTGGGTGAACAAGTAAAAAGAGAATTGGTTTATCGTGTATTGCAGGCTTCTGGAGGAGAGTTCATAAAAAATTTATCTGCCATGGCAAGTCGAAACGGTGTGATTTATACAATCTGTGAAATTATTCAGCGTGATTATTATCGTAATTTAACGGTTCAAGAGCTGGCGAAACAAGCGGGAATGAGCATATCGCTTTTTCACCAAACTTTTAAAAAAGTGACAAATTATTCTCCTTTACAGTACATCAAAATTACTCGACTGCATAAAGCACGTGAGTTGATCATGAACAACAAAATGGGGGTAGCAGAAGCAGCCTATGAAGTCGGTTATGTCAGTGCCTCACAATTTAGTCGAGAATTTAAACGACTGTTTGGAATTCCACCTAAGTCTTCGATTATTTAACTTAGATCAGTGTTTTTAAAATATAAATCAAACATGGAGCATATAAATGACCCTTCCAACCACTATGAAAATTATTGAAATTACCGCTCCAGGTGGACCTGAGGTTCTAAAAGTTCAAGAGGCTAATATTCCGGTACCTCAAGTAGATGAAGTCTTAATTGAGGTAAAGGCTGCGGGAATTAACCGCCCTGACGTGTTACAGCGTATGGGGCTATATCCGATGCCTAAAGGTGTTACTCAAATACCTGGACTAGAAGTTGCTGGCGTGGTGGTTGCGGTAGGTGACCAAGTGCAACAGTTCAAAGTCGGAGATAAAGTTTGTGCTTTAACAAACGGTGGTGGTTATGCAGAGTACTGTGCAGTTGCTGAGACACAAGTATTACCAATACCTGAAAATTTATCGTTTACTCAAGCCGCTGCTATTCCAGAAACGTTCTTCACAGTTTGGGCCAATCTGTTTGATATTGGTCGTTTAAAGGCAAATGAAACAGCATTGATTCACGGAGGGGCCAGTGGCATTGGTACCACTGCTTTAGCCATCTGTCATGCTTTAGGGATTAAGACTTTTGCTACGGTTGGAAGCGAAGATAAAGTTGAGGCACTCTCTGATTTGACCACGGCAATTAACTATAAAACCCAAGATTTTGAGCAAGAGATTTTGAAACAAACTCAAGACCAAGGTGTTGATGTTATTTTGGATATTGTAGGAGGTTCTTATTTCCAGAAAAATTTAAATCTATTAAAACGTGATGGTCGACTTGTCATTATTGGTTTTATGGGTGGTCGAATCGCAAAAGAATTTGATTTACAAAAATTGATTTTAAAGCGTGCCACGATTACGGGTTCAACGATGCGAGCGCGTACTAGTGAAGAAAAAGCACAAATTGCCCAATCTTTGCATGAGCATGTGTGGCCATTACTGGCACAAGGTAAGTGTTTACCTCAAATCTATAAAACGTATGCTTTTTCAGATGTACAAAGTGCTCATGAATGTATGGAGCAGGGTGATCACATCGGAAAGATCGTTTTAGAAATGAATGCGTAAAGCTGTAACCACTAAAGTTTAGGTGAACGACAGGTTCACCTAAACTAAATTTTATAATTTAAAGCTCTGCCTATTTCTCTATAAAAATTGCCAAATTCTGTTGGTAGATTGCACCAGTTCTATGACTTCACCTATAAATTGAGTAAGAAATAAGAATTGGCTCTTAATTTATTATTTCTTTCCATACTGATGAAAAAGGATAGTAACAATGAATACCGTAAATATTGATGATAAAAATCCTACTCCAGATTTGGCTGAAGATAATGCCTTTTTCCCATCATCTTATTCACTGAGTCAATATACTGCTCCAAAAACAGATTACGATGGAACTACATACTCAACGCCGTATACGGGCAGTAAAAAAATCTTAGTGATTGCAACCGATGAACGTTATATTCAAATGCAAAACGGCAAGTTTTTTTCTACTGGGAATCATCCTGTTGAAATGCTTTTACCAATGTTTCATTTAGATAATGCTGGCTTCGAAATTGATGTTGCGACACTTTCAGGTAATCCTGTCAAGCTTGAAATGTGGGCGATGCCAAAGCAAGAACAAGTCGTATTAGATACCTTTCAGAAATATGCAGACAAGTTAAAGAATCCTCTGAAACTCGCAGATATTTTAGAAAATGTAGTGGGGGAAAACTCACCTTATGCAGCTGTCTTTATTCCAGGTGGGCATGGTGTATTAGCTAAGATTCCACATAGCCTTGACGTAAAAAAAGTCCTTAAATGGGCAGTTGAACAAGATAAATTTATTATTACCTTATGTCATGGACCTGCTGCGTTATTGGCTGCGGCTGTAGACGAAGCGCCTGAAAACTATATTTTCAAAGGTTATCAAATTTGTGTATTCCCTGATGCTTTAGATGCAGGGGCGAATATCGATATTGGCTATATGCCGGGCGCGTTACCTTGGTTAGTTGGTGAAAAGCTTGAAAAACTTGGTGTGGAAATTTTAAATAAGGGTATTACAGGACAATGTCATAGAGACCGTAAATTGTTAACAGGCGATAGCCCGCTTGCTTCTAATAATTTAGGTAAACTTGCAGCTGAAACGTTGCTGGCTGAAATAAAAGATTAAGTACACTGCTTTGTTGAAAAATATGTGCGCCCTGCGGGACTCGAACCCACGTCGGTCGCTTAGGAGGCAACTGCTCTATCCAGTTAAGCTAAGGGCGCATAATTTTATGATTATAAACAAAAAAGCTATTGCTAAGGCAATGGCTTTTTCATGTTTTAAGTATTAAAACTTTTGCCATAGTGGGTAATAAAGATAAAGTTGAGCCACTCAATGGTTTCACAACCACTTATGCCGTGTAGAAAATTACAGCTTAGAAAGTTAAAAAATCACAAAAAATTCATGTTGATCTTTCTATGATCTGAAGCAAAACACGAAAAAGGTTTAAGGCAAGCAATCGGGTAGATAGCGTTATTACCAGAGAGTTGTTTGTTAAAAATCAGATTTGGCTATCGTATAATTCAAAAGGGCATAACATGAAAAAAATTGATGAACAGGACTTATCTAGAATTATTGAAATGGCATGGGAAGATCGCACTCCATTTGAAGCAATTGAGCGAGAATATGGCTTAAGTGAAAGCGAAGTTATTCGTTTAATGAGATACAACCTGAAAACCAATAGTTTTAAGCTATGGCGCAAACGTATGGCAGGGCGTAAAACTAAGCATCAACAATTACGTTCGCCAGAAATTGAACGAGCTTACTGTTCGCGTCAGTATAAATATGCATAACATCTAATTTTATTGTCGATGAAATTTTAATTTTATAGCGCTTAATTTTCTGATTATGAACTAAAAAGCCCCTATCGAAATAGGGGCTTTTTAGTGTTTAGGTACGAAATATAATATTATTGTTTTTTAGAATTCAATAATTTAAATAGTACAAACATGAGAACGATCCAGATAGGAATCATCATCACAGACTCTTTGAACCCTTGGCTCCACATAATGTAGAGAACAACTGCAATAAAGCCTAAAACCAAATAGTTACTAAATGGTGCCCAAAGTGCAGGGAAGTGAGTTGTTTCACCTTTTGCTTTCATTGCTGATCTAAATTTGAGGTGAGTCAAACTAATCATTGCCCAGTTCAATACTAATGCACCAACGACGATATACATTAAGTGACTTAATGCATCTTCGGGTACAAAGTAGTTCAACAGTACACAACCAAAAATTAATAATGCAGAAAGTAATACGGCTGGAACAGGAACACCTTGTTTGTTTACTTTTTTGAAAACTTTTGGAGCATTACCTTGTTGAGCTAGACCGTATAACATACGGCTGTTTGCAAACATACCACTGTTATAAACAGATAAAGCAGCAGTTAAAATAATAAAGTTAAGAAGATGTGCAGCCCAACCAATTCCCATTTGGCTAAAAATCATGACGAATGGGCTTTTGTCGAGGCCACCAAGATCTAACTGGTTCCATGGCACTAATGAAAGCAAAATGGTTAGTGAACCGATATAGAAAATCAATATACGGAAAACGACTTGGTTGATTGCTTTTGGAATCGTTTTTTTCGGATCTTTTGCTTCTGCTGCTGCCATACCAATTAGCTCAATGCCGCCAAAAGCGAACATTAAGAAAGCTAACATATAGAACAGACCACTAAAGCCATTTGGAAAAAATCCACCATGTGTCCACAGGTTACTAAATGAAATGCTTGAACCCACATCTGCTGTAAACAACAAATAAAGGCCAAAAATAATCATCGAGATGACCGCAGTTACTTTAATAATGGCGAGCCAAAATTCAGATTCACCATAAAACTTAACATTGGTTAAGTTTACGGCTGTAATAACGACAAAGAAAAATAAGACAGAAGTCCACGCTGGAATATGAGGCCACCAATAATTAATATATTTGGCAACAGCGGTGAGTTCACTCATCGCAACCAGAACATAGAGTATCCAATAATTCCATCCAGCTAAAAATCCGGGAAATTTCCCCCAATATTTATAAGCAAAATGGCTGAACGATCCTGCAACAGGTTCTTCAACAATCATTTCTCCCAAGTGGCGCATAATCAAAAACGCGATTAAGCCACCAATGGCATATCCTAAAATAATGGATGGTCCCGCAGATTGAATCACTTGCGCCGAGCCTAAAAATAATCCGGTACCAATTGCTCCACCCATAGCAATTAATTGGATATGTCGATTTTTTAGTCCTCGTTGCAGTGTAGAAGATTCGTTGGTCAAAGGTCTTCACTCACAATGAATAAGTAAATTATTCTAATAGATGGAGTTATTTTAGCCTAGACTACAAATTAATAAGCTGTGACTGAAAAGTAATAATAAAATATATTTAAAATCATTGGTTTACTTTTAATATTTCAATATAGAGTGAAAAGTGCTCTAAAAAATATAATTTCATATAGACTTTTTTTCTTAGATTTTGCTTAGATTAAGTCATTGCAAGCATATTGCTAAATTCTCAAAATATGCTCGCGTCAATACGATTGATGTATAAAGCAGATCGCTATCTCTTGGCCTTAAAACAATTTAAGATGCAGAGAAGGGTAAACAAGAACGCTTGTTTTGATATAGAAGAACATAATAGTAAGGATAACAGTTGATATGAGCTCAGTACCGCAAATTAAAATTCCAGCAACTTATATGCGTGGTGGAACCAGTAAAGGTGTCTTTTTTAAGCTTGATGATTTGCCAGAAAAAGCCCAAATTGCAGGACAAGCAAGAGATCAGCTCTTACTACGTGTCATTGGTAGCCCAGATCCATATGGAAAACAAATTGATGGGATGGGCGGAGCCACTTCGAGTACCAGCAAAACAGTTATTCTCGCTAAAAGTTCTCAGCCAGATCATGATGTTGATTATTTGTTTGGTCAGGTTTCAATTGATCAAGCTTTTGTAGACTGGAGTGGTAACTGCGGTAATTTAACCGCTGCTGTTGGCTCTTTTGCGATTTCAAATGGTTTAGTAGATGCAGATCGTATTCCAGAAAATGGCCTATGCACTGTTCGAATCTGGCAGAAAAATATTCAAAAAACCATTATTGCGCATGTACCTATCACCAATGGTCAAGTTCAAGAAACTGGTGATTTCGAGCTGGATGGGGTGACATTTCCTGCCGCTGAAGTTCAAATTGAGTTTTTAGACCCAGCCGATGATGGCGAAGAAGGCGGTGATATGTTCCCTACAGGGAATATTGTTGATGAATTAGATGTTCCTGATATTGGTCGTTTCCAAGCGACTTTTATTAATGCCGGAATTCCAACCATTTTCTTAAATGCAGAAGATTTGGGTTACCAAGGTACAGAATTACAAGATCATATTAATAGTGATGCAACTGCGCTGGCACGTTTTGAAAAAATTCGTGCGTATGGTGCGGTACAGATGGGCTTAATTAAAGATATTTCGGAAGCGGCTGCTCGTCAGCACACACCCAAAATTGCTTTTGTTTCTAAACCGAAAAACTATACAGCTTCAAGCGGTAAGAGTGTTTCAGAGAGTGATGTCGATTTACTGGTTCGCGCTTTGTCGATGGGTAAATTACACCATGCGATGATGGGAACAGCAGCGGTTGCGATTGGTACTGCGGCTGCCATTCCGGGAACATTGGTAAACCTTGCTGCTGGTGGTGGCGAACGTGAAGCGGTACGTTTTGGTCATCCATCTGGAACATTACGTGTTGGTGCTCAAGCGGAACTGATTAATGATCAATGGGTCGTGAAAAAAGCCATTATGAGCCGTAGTGCACGTGTGTTAATGGAAGGTTGGGTACGCGTTCCAGGTGACAGTTTCTAAAAGTCGTTAAGTAAGAAAAAGCCTCTCAATCATGTAGAGGCTTTTTTAAGGTTGCCTTCAAAAACTCATCACGCACTTTTCACAATGAATCGTGTATGATGTAGCGCATGAATGCTTCATTACATTCAATAAAATTTCTCTACTGATTTTATCGAGGCGACTGTGTCATCACTCTCTCAAGTTAATGCGGATGTTTTAAAACAAGCTCAACAACGTATTCAACAAGATTTATTGACGACACTGGCCGCGTTCTCAATTCCAGAACCTTTAAAAAGTGCAGTACATCATGCAGTCATGCTTGGTGGAAAACGTGTTCGTCCGGCTTTGTGTTATGCCACCGCTTCTTTACAGCCAAATCCAAATTTTGCTGCGGCTCGTCGTGCTGCGGTTGCAGTAGAACTTATTCATTGTTATTCATTGGCGCACGATGACTTGCCCTGCATGGACAATGATTTGCTTCGTCGTGGTCAGCCGACTTGTCACGTTGCGTTTGGTGAAGATACGGCTTTGCTTGCAGGCGACATTTTACAATCAATGGCTTTTGAGGTTTTAGGTAGCCGTTTGTTTGATGAACAAGGGCAGGGTACCGATGCCGCAATTGTACTAAAACAAATGCAGATTTTAGCAACTGCCAGCTCTAAAATGGTCTCTGGACAAGTTTTAGATTTGCAAGCTGAAGGCAAGCAAATCACTCAAGATGAACTTGAAAATATCCATCGCAATAAAACTGGTGCGCTCATTCAGGCGGCCATTATGATGGGTGCAGTCACTATCTTTTCTGGAACAGATCAAGCAATTCCAAAATTACGCCAATATGGGCAGACCATTGGGCTGGCTTTTCAAGTGTTAGACGATATTCTCGATATTACGTCGAGTACCGAAGCTTTGGGTAAAACTGCTGGTAAGGATGAGCAAGTGCAAAAATCGACATACCCAGCCTTAATGGGTCTCGAACAAGCACAGATTTATGCCAAAGAATTGCACGATCAAGCTTTTGAGGCCTTAGCTCATTTTGGTGATAATGCAAAAGAATTAGTTGATATCTCACAATTTCTTTTAGCGCGTACGAATTAATAATATTAAATCAATATTCATAACTTCTATTCATGTGAAATGAATAAAGGAGAAAAAAATGAATGGTGAACAACTCCATCAAAAAGCAATTGAAATTGCGTGTAATCTTCCCTTTAGTCAACAGACTCATCCTTTTGGTCCGGACTATGAGGTTTTTAAAATTTTAGAGAAAATGTTCATGCTGACGACAGAAGTCGTAGGCGTCAAAATGATTAATGTGAAGTGTGATCCGTATAAAAGTCAGGAATATCAGGAACTCTATTCATTTATTATTCCGGGTTATCACATGAATAAAAAACACTGGATTTCGATTACACCGCATAAGAACTTAACAAGCGATTTACTGCAAGATTTAATTCATGATTCTTATGATTTAGTCGTAAAGAAATTACCTTTGAAAGATCAGAAAAGATTAAAAAACCAATAATATAAAAAAACGGCGACATTATCGTCACCGTTTTGATTTTAATTACTTATTTGAAGTAATTGAATTAATTATGCTTTCCCATAATACCGCGAATTGTATTTAAAACATCGGCAGGTAAAACCACAGTTTTAGCATTATTTGATTTCGCCATATCCTGCATTGCTTTTACATATTGTTCCCCCAAAAGGTAAGCAACCGGAATCTCTTTATCGCCCACTGCACTGGTCACCATTTCAATTGCACGTTGAGAGGCTTCAGCTAACACGACTTGTGCTTCTGCATCACGGCGAGAAGCTTCTAAACGACCTTCTGCACTTAAAATAGCAGCCTGTTTTTCACCATCGGCTTTAGTAACAGCAGCACGACGTTGACGTTCTGCGGCAGCTTGCTCTTCCATGGCAGCTTGCATGGTATGAGACGGTTGAATGTCCTGAATTTCGACTGTTTTTAAGGTAATGCCCCAATCTGAAATATCGTCAGAAATAGCAGCTTTTAACTTAGCCTTAATGTGATCTCGTGAAGACAAAGCATCATCTAGATCCATTTCACCGACAATAGAACGTAATGATGTTTGTACAAGGTTCTGAATCGCCCATGTATAGTTTTCAATACCGTAAACTGCTTTTTCTGGTGTGGTTAAATTAATATAGGCAACAGCATTCATGAGCAATACGGCATTGTCACGTGTAATCACTTCTTGCGATGGAATATCGAGCACAATATCTTTCGTGGTAATTTTATAAGCCACTTCATCGATATAGGGAATCACAAAATTAAGTCCCGGATTAAGGGTCGTGTGATATTTACCTAAACGTTGGACAATCCATTTGTAGCCCTGAGGAACAATACGAACCCCTTTAAAAATGGTAACACCTACAAAAGCCAAAAAGGCTAAAACAATAATAGTACCGACTGGCATGAAAATACCCTCTCTTTATCTTTAATGTTTATGAAGTACTGTGGGTTTGAACAATTAAGTCATTACCCGAAATGTCAATAACTCTGACACGATCGCCCACTTTAACAGGAGTGGTGCTCCGACAATTCCACTCATCGGCCCCTAAAATAGGCATTGGAAAGCGAACAATAATTTGATCATGGTCTAGACCAGTTTGAATAACCATTCCAATTTGACCAATTGTTGCTTCACGGGGGAGGCCCGCTTTCGTTTTATCAATTGATAAGGGTTTAATAAACTTGAACCAAAGAATGGTGCATAGCACTGATAATATTATCCACAACACAATTTGCGTTGTGAGGCTAATATCTGGAAATAACCAATAGAGAATGCACACCATAATGGCGGCAATACCAAACCAGAGTGCGGCAAAGGCAGGTAGAATCAGTTCAGAAAGAATAAGTAAGATACCCAATACAAACCAGTGCCAAGGTTGTACAACAAATTCCATAAATCTGCTCTTTTATATATCTTTATGATGGGTAAAAGTGACTAATATCACTTTTACCACTGTAGCAGATGATAGGAAATGTGGATAGAAAAAAACCACCTCAATTAGAATTTAGAGCGTGGCGCGGCCTTAAATGCTGCTGGAGATTTTTTGAAGTTTGCAATTGCACCTTCAATTTGACGCATTTGAGCTTGAGCAGCTTTTTCACCTTCCAAAATTGCTTCATTACTGGATTTCAAGTCTAGTGTACCTAAATGACCAACTTTAGGTTTAATTACCACATTTGCTTGCTTGAGTTCTTCATTAATACTTTGTTGGCCCATGATATTAATCGTCTGATCAAGTAATCCCCACATATTGGCTGGGCGGTTACCTGCCGGACGCGCGGAGATATCAACTGCAATCACAATATCTGCACCCATATCACGAGCTGTTTTTACAGGAATTGGGCTGACTAGGCCGCCATCTACATATTTTTGATTGCCGATTGTAGCAGGGACGAACACATTTGGAATGCTGCAAGAGGCACGTACAGCTTGACCTGCATTACCTTTAATAAAGTCTGCTTTTTGACCATTATCAAGACGAGTTGCCACAGCCGCAAAACGGATTGGGAATTTCTCAATCGGTTTATTGCCAACATTACGGTTAACGTAGTCTTGTAACTTTTGTCCGAGAATAATACCTTGACGATTAAGGGTTAAATCACGGATATCAGACTCTTGTAATTTCAGAGCCAGACTTTGCAATTGATAAGGTGTTTGCCCACTCGCGTAGATACTTCCAACAAAGCTACCAGCGCTGGTACCCGTTACAATTTTAGGTTTAATTCCATGAGACTCTAAAACCTTGATCACACCAATATGTGAAAATCCTTTTGCTCCACCGCCACCTAAAGCAAGCGCAATGACAGGTTCACGGGCTTTAATTGAGGTAGTCGGCGTTGGTGTTTTGCTAAATTTATCACAGCCAAAGAGTGCTAGAGAGATAAATCCAATACTGGCAAATTGAGCAATTTTCATCTTTAAAAATAATCTATGTCGAGATAAATTAAGAAGGGCCATAAGACCAGATTCGCTCAATTTTTGCTAGGTTTTTTTCACTAGATTTTGTAAAGGTTCGGCCAGCCAATTACGATTTTTGGGTGAAATTTTTCCTTCATAGAGGTCAAAAATCTTTTGTAGATCTTCATCATAGTTTCCACTTGGGTCTAAGTGACCTAAGCAGTGAATCGTTTTATGGTCATAATCAAAAGAAAACATCACAATTGGAATATTGGCTTTTGCGGCAATATGGTAAAAACCACTTTTCATTTTTTTTGCTTTTTTACGTGTGCCTTCAGGTGCCATCCCAATCCAGATCTTGTCATATTTTTGAATCGTGGCGACGACTTGTTCAGTTAGTCCATTGGCTGTATCACGTTTAACTGGAATGACACCAGCCCAATCTAACGCCCGTTTAAAAGGTGGTTTAAAAAGAGCATCTTTACCCAAAACAGTAATTTGGATACCTAATCCGAAAATAGCAAGAAAACCATACCACCCATCAATGTTAGACGTATGTGGTGAAATAATCGCAACTGCTTTTGGATAATTAGGAATTTCGCCTTCAATTGTCCAACCTTGCACTAAAAAAAGTTTTTTAAATAGTGCTCGGCTTAACGCGGTGCCGCGTTGAGGTACCAAATGAGGTAAATTAGGGAAATGTTGATCCATATTTTTTAAATTTTAACTTGTCCTTGTTTAATCTTAATCTTTTGAAATATATGCTTCATTGGCAAAATGTAAGAACAACATGACATTTGATGTTATTCCTCATTAAAGAAATAAAAAGTAGGTATATATGTTTCGGCAGCAAAATCTTTATCTTCTGCTATTTTCCTTATATTGGGCACAAGGGCTACCAGTGGGTTTTATGACCCATGCTTTACCTGTTATTTTAAGGGCACAAGGTGTATCACTCGCCCATATTGGTGGTTTTGGTTTACTCATGTTGCCTTGGTCAATCAAGATATTTTGGGCGCCGTGGGTTGATCGACATGCACTTTCCCGTTTGGGGCACTATCGTAGTTGGATTTTACCTACTCAGTTTTTGACTGTGGGCGTACTTTGTATTTTATCTTTTTTCCCCATTCAAGCTTTAGACCAGCCCATTTATTTATTTGCCTTTTTTATTTCGCTTCTTTTAATGAACTTAACAGGAGCAACACAAGATATTGCAACCGATGCTTTGGCCGTCAATTTATTGCAACATGACCAGCAACATTGGGGAAATACATTTCAGGTGATTGGTTCCCGACTAGGTTTTATTGTCGGGGGAGGCGCCGTACTTTGGTGTTTAGACTGGTTGACATGGCAACCCACTTTTTTGCTATTAGCGGCTTTGGTATTTTTAAATACGTTACCCGTTTTATTATTTAAAGAACCTAAACACAATTCTCATTCAAATAATGAACCTCAACTTAACCAACAAAACTTAGTCATAAAGATTAAAGCCTACTTGAGTTATTTCTCTCAAAATAAAGAGCTTCGTTCTTGGTTGGTTGTACTTATTACTTTTAAAGTAGCAGATGGTTTAGCTGGACCACTACTTAAACCTTTAATGGTTGATATGGGGCTAAGTTTTACTCAAATTGGCGTTTATATCACGATGCTCGGTGCAGTAGCGGCACTGGCAGGGGCGGCAATAGCAGGTGGGGTGCTTAAATACTTTTCTAGACCTACGGCTTTAATTGTTTTTTCCGTATTTAAAATTATGAGCTTAGCGGCTTATACCTATTTAGCTTATGTGTATGAGCAGAAAATTCAACTCAATGTTTGGGGAGTTTATGCCGTAAATGCTTTAGAAGATGCATTCTCTGCAATGTTGTTGGTGGTTATGTTGACCTTAGTCATGCACTACAGTCGAAAAGAATATGCGGGTACAGATTTTACCTTTCAGGTTTCAGTCATGGCGACTGTGAGTGGGGGGCTTTATAGTTTGAGTGGTGTGTTTGGAGATGCCTTCGGTTATTTCCATTATTTGATAGCTATTGTCATTATTAGCACTGTTACTTTGTTCCCTATTTCCCTCTGGAAACATGCAAAACTACAAGAAAAATAATGTTAACTAAATGAAATAAAGAAATTTAATATCGATTAAGGAATGATCTAGTCATTATGTACTACCTTTGTCTATGTTTTTAAAAATGTATGTTTTTAGCTATTTAAATGCTCTATTAATTGTGCCATCTTGTTTGGGTAGCAAATGGAAGCTAACTGGAGTAAAAATGGATTTCGTTAACAAGAAAAATCATGTGAATCAATTAAAATGGGTAGAAAAATGTTCAAGTAGATTGGATATTAGCCTAAAGTCTAAAAAAGAATAATGAAATAACGATTTAATCATTCTATAAGATAAGAGAGTTGTGTAGGATTCGTTACAACATGAAGTTAAGGTAAAAATCTGTAAGTCAAAGTATGTTTTTTATGTCTTTGGTTATTGGTTTTGGTCTTGCATAACGTTGAAATTGGTTTTGGTTGCGGTAATAAAATTAATGTAACCAAAGTGGAGGAGAGTTGATTTTTTAGCCCCCTAATTTAATGGCGTAAATCAACTTGGCATGGATAGGCAACATAAAATATATTTTTGGAGTTTTTGATGGATCTATTCCTTAATCGTAAATCTTTCGTTGTTAAAAGTTTAGCTCTTACAGTTACAGCTTTAATGATGAGTGGGGCACATGCTGCGACTTCCGACAAAGCGGAAATTCAACAGCTTCGTAAAGAAGTTGAAGCTTTAAAAGCTTTAATTCAACAACAAAGCCAAGTGCAACAACAGCAGCAGCAAGTACAGCAACAACAGCAAGTACAGTTAGCTGAAGTTAAGGCACAACCAGTTGCTGCACCAGTTTCGCCGTTAGCAGGATTTAAATCTAAAGCTGGCGCTGATGTGAACCTATATGGTTTTGTTCGTGGTGACGCTAACTATATTCTTGAAGGTGCGGATAACGACTTTGGTGATGTTAGTAAGTCAGACGGTAAAACACACGATAAATTACGTGCGACTGCTAAAACCACACGCCTTGGTTTAGATTTTACTGCTCCAGTAAATGATGCCAAAGTTGGTGGTAAACTTGAAGTTGACTTTGCTGGTTCAACAACAGATTCAAATGGCTCATTACGCGTTCGTCATGCGTATGTAACATATAACAACTGGTTGTTTGGTCAAACAACATCTAACTTCTTGGCGAGCCATGCTCCAGAAATGATCGACTTCTCGACTAATATTGGTGGTGGTACAACGCGTGTTCCGCAAGTGCGTTATAACTACAAGTTAGGACCAGCTACACAATTGTTTGTATCGGCAGAAAGAGGTGATAGTTCTGGTCTTACTGGTACAAAAGATAAAGATAATAATTGGGTAAATGATAGCATCAAATACAGTTTGCCAGTATTAACTGCTAAAATTACTCAAGGTTATGCAGATGGTAAAGGTTCGGCTTCTGCTCGTGCATTAGTTGAAAACTATAAATCAAAAGCTGGTAGCGACAACCAAACAGGTTGGGGTGTTGCTGTTGGTACCGACTTTAAAGTATCTGATCCTTTAAAACTTTTTGCTGATGCATCTTATGTTGTAGGTAACAGTAACTACTTATATGGTAGTAATAAAGCCTATACAATCGTGAATGGTGATATTGAGCAAAATGAATTTTTTGCACTACAAGTAGGTGGAACTTATAAGATTTTACCTAACTTGCGTTCAACTTTAGCTTACGGTGCTCAATTCGCTGATGATGGCACTGATTATGCAAAAGCATATAAAGATGGAAATGAAAAAGTTCAACAAGCATGGCTTAACGTGATTTATACACCAGTTAAACCAATTGATTTAGGTGTTGAATACGTTAACGGTAAGCGTGATACCTTTGACGGTAAGTCTTACAAAGATAACCGTGTTGGTTTAATGGCTAAATATAGTTTCTAAGAACAATATTTAGTTAAAAATCAAAAAAGACGAGGTTAAATTTAACCTCGTCTTTTTGTTAGAAAAAATTTTGGAATAAGTATTTTTTAAGATTTATGTATTAGATCATTTTTTATTTAAGTCATTTTTAAGTTTCAATTTCTACAGTAAAGCATCATAAAAAGATTGTAGTTCCCCAAGATGCTGAATTTTTTTTCTACCTTAAAAAATAAACAGATTTCACTGTTTATGTTTAATTTCATTATAGCCATTTGGTTAGGTGCAATTCTAAATATTGGTTTTTATAACAAAGTACATCTTTTAACTCCATATTTTGGAGTAAAGGCTATTCTATTTTTAGCTGCTACAGTGGTTATTGTTGTTGCTGCTTATTATGCGCTCTTACAAATTTTAAATTGGAAATGGACTGCCAAATTTTTTGCAATTTTGCTGGTCTTCATTGGTGGTTTTAGCTCTTATTTTGTTAATACATTAGGTGTAATCATCTCGCCTGATCAGATTCAAAATATGATCCAAACAGATGTATCTGAAGTTTCTGATTTAGTTTCATTACGCTTTGGACTTTGGACAGTTTTCTTTGTAGTTTTACCTATTATTTTAATTACTCAAGTAAAGCTTAAAAAAGAAAAAGTCTCTCATTTATTATTGAAAAAAGTCGGCTCAATTGTCGCTTCTTTTGCAATTGTCGGTATTTTGCTTTTTACATATTATGTCGATTTTGCTGCTATTTTTCGTGAACATCGTGATTTAAAAGGCATGATTTCTCCTCAAAACACTATTTCTTCTTTAATGTCTTATTATCATAAGAAGGCACCTAAGAAGAACTTACCATTAATACATTATGGTGAAGATGCTCATCAAGTTCAGGCAGTACAAAAGAACCTGCCTAAATTAATGGTGCTGGTTGTCGGAGAGACAGCTCGTGCAGAAAGTTTTTCACTCAATGGTTATGCCAAAAATACAAATCCAGAGCTTTCTAAGCAAGATGTTTTAAATTTTTCTCAAGTCAGCTCATGTGGTACAGCAACCGCTGTTTCAGTTCCATGCATGTTCTCTGGCATGCCACGTGTTGACTATGATGAGCAATTAGCAAGTCATCGTGAAGGTCTATTAGACATTGCAAAGCGTGCGGGTTACCAAGTGACTTGGATTGACAATAATTCTGGTTGTAAAGGCGCATGTGATCGTGTTGAGCAATATCAAATTCCAGAAAAGTTAAAGCAAAAATGGTGTAAAGATGGCGAATGTCTTGATGATATTTTAATTGATAGCTTAAATGAATATTTGGCTACTATTCCTAAAGAAGACACCCGCCCACGTCTAATTGTTTTACATCAAGTCGGCAGTCATGGCCCAGCCTATTACAAGCGTGCGCCTGCGGAATATCAAAAGTTTAAACCGACTTGCGATACTAATGCGATACAGGGTTGTTCTCCAACCGAATTAGTAAATAGCTATGATAATTCAATCGTATATACAGACCATGTATTAAGTCAGATGATTAATAATTTAAAAGAAGTATCGAAATATCAAACAGGTTTATGGTATTTATCTGATCATGGTGAATCAACTGGCGAACATGGTATGTATTTGCATGGGTCACCGTATGCAATTGCACCGACTCAACAAACACATGTACCAATGATTATGTGGTTCTCTGATAATTGGAAACAGCACAATCTTGCGCAAGTGAGTTGTTTAGGCCAACAAACGAAACAAAAGTTAAGTCAGGATAATTTATTCCCAAGTTTGTTAAGTATGCTGGATGTGAAAACTCAGGTCATCAACCCTCAACTGGACATGTTGCACTCTTGTGCCCATGTGAATTAAAGCGAGCCTAGAACATGACAAAAATCTTGATGATTGAAGATGATTTTATGATTGCTGAGTCAACAATAACGTTGCTGCAATATCATCAATTTGAGGTGGAGTGGGTCAATAATGGCTTGGATGGTCTGGCACAATTGGCCAAAAATAAGTTTGATATCATTTTATTAGACTTAGGTTTGCCGATGATGGATGGTATGCAGGTCTTAAAGCAAATCCGTCAAAGAGCTGTCACTCCAGTTTTAATCATTTCGGCACGAGACCAGTTACAAAACCGTGTAGATGGATTAAACCACGGTGCAGATGATTACTTAATCAAACCATACGAATTTGATGAGTTACTTGCTCGTATACATGCGCTATTACGCCGTACTGGAGTAGAGGCTCAGCTTGCGAATCATGAGCAACTATTACAAAGTGGTGATCTGGTTTTAAATGTTGAACAACATATTGCAACCTTTAAAGGCCAACGGATCGATTTGTCGAATCGAGAATGGGCGATTCTTATTCCTTTGATGAGCCATCCAAATAAAATCTTTTCTAAAGCAAATCTTGAAGATAAGTTATATGATTTCGATAGTGAGGTGACCAGTAATACGATTGAAGTATATGTGCATCACTTGAGAGCTAAACTTGGGAAAGACTTTATTCGAACTATTCGAGGGCTGGGTTACCGTTTAGGGCAATCCTAGCTTCAATTTTGGAACTTTATAAAAGTGCATTATTCATTAAAGAAACGACTGATTTGGGGCACCTCAATTTTCAGTGTCATCTTAGGTTGTATATTAATTTTTAGTGCCTATAAGGTTGCACTTCAAGAAGTTGATGAAATTTTAGATACTCAAATGCAGTATTTAGCAGAGCGAACAGCTGAATATCCATTGAAAACAGTAAGTAGTAAGTTCGATTTACACAAAACTTATCATGAAGAAGATCTATTTGTAGACATTTGGGCTTATAAAGATCAGGCCCATTTATCTCATCATTTACACCTGTTGGTTCCACCTGTCGCACAAGCTGGTTTTTACTCGCATAAAACTAGCCAAGGCGTAGTGAGAACTTACGTTTTGCCTTTAAAAGATTATCAGATTCAGGTTAGTCAACAAGAACGAGTTCGTGAAGCTTTTGCTTGGGAACTTGCAGGAAGTATGTTTATTCCGTATTTAATTATTTTGCCATTTGCGATTTTTGCTTTAGCTGCAATTATTGGTCGAGGCCTAAAGCCGATAGATGACTTTAAAAATGAGTTGAAGGAACGCGATTCGGAAGAGTTAACTCCCATCGAAGCTTTAGACTATCCTCAAGAATTATTGCCTACTATTGATGAAATGAACCGTCTGTTTGAACGTATATCTAAGGCTCAAATGGAACAAAAACAGTTTATTGCAGATGCTGCTCATGAATTACGAACTCCTGTTACAGCCTTAAATTTACAAACTAAAATTCTAATTAGTCAGCTTCCTGAGCACGAGTCTTTGCAAAATCTGAGTAAAGGATTGGCGCGTATTCAGCATTTGGTCACACAGCTTTTGGCTTTGGCTAAGCAAGATGTTTCTTTAAGTGTGATTGAACCGACCAAAACTTTTCAACTCAATGATGTCGCTTTAAATTGTGTTGAACAGCTGGTTAATTTAGCTATGCAAAAAGATATTGACCTAGGGTTTATCCGTAACGAACCTATTGAAATGCATAGTATTGAGCCAACAGTACACTCAATTATTTTTAACTTAATTGATAATGCAATCAAATACACGCCTCATGAAGGAATGATAAATATTTCAGTTTTTACTGCTATAGATGGCGATGCGTGTATACAAATTGAAGATAGCGGTGCAGGGATTGATCCTGAACATTATGATAAAGTTTTAAAACGTTTTTATCGGGTACATCATCACCTTGAAGTGGGTAGTGGCTTAGGTCTATCAATTGTTGACCGAGCGACTCAGCGTTTAGGTGGAACTTTGACACTAGATCGAAGCTTAGAGCTTGGCGGGCTTTCTGTTCTGGTTAAACTACCTAAAACTCTACATAGTCATGAAACAAGAGCTTGATTTATACAAGTTCTTGTTTGATTCGTTTTTCAAATTCAAAGCGGTGAATACAAATCCTGTAAAATAAGATATTTACTGCCCAAACTACCCAACCTGTCCATAAATTGTGGCTCAGGAAATGCGCGCCACGCATCATTTGTCCCCAACCCATCAAAAAGCCTAAGATGATGCCAGCGATAAGGTAAAAATAGGCACGTTTAGGTTGCTCAAGACGATAAACAAAATAGCCTGTCATTAAAATAAAGCCTGCGCTTGCATGACCACCTGGAAAGCAATGACCATGTGTAGAGGTAAAGTCCCACACATAACTTAAAGCAGTCGGATGAACCATATTCCAAGGGCAGGCGTGAGCAGATTGTGATTTTAATAAGCCAACTATACCGCTACCAATCATGCTCACAAAAAACATATAGCCATATTGCCAGCGATAAAGCTTCAATTTTTCTACTTTGAATGACGCAATCCACAGACCTAAAAAGATGACATAAACGGTGGTGATAATTTGTTTTACGATTTCATGGTTAAGCCGTACAAGATACCAATTGTCCCGATTAAAAAAATGACCTGTTGAATCCATCCAAGGGTGGATGAAATACATATCAATTTTCCCACCCACTGGAAATATAAATAAAAGTATAAAAAAACTAAGGGCTAGAAAAATAAGCTGAAGTTGAAAAAATTGTTTTTGTTGGTTCATTGCGATGCAAAATCAATTTGAGTGTGAGTTGAAGGCATTACATAAAATAAAACTTAAATTGGTCTTAAACTAAACAAATTTTAATGTTTAAATAAAGTTGATTTTAAAAATAATATTGATGATTCATAGATATATATTATTTACTTATAGAAATTATGTGGTGGTTTTTTTAGCCATTTAGGCCTGTGAGAACTTTTGAAATAATGATAAGCAGAATATTTAACCCTGCTTATCAATCCCTGAATTAGAACATACCTTCTTCAGAGTTTGCAGAAATTTTATGAATGGATAAATCGGCACCTCTAAACTCATCTTCTTGAGATAAACGAATACCGATGGTTGCTTTAAGTAAGCCGTAGACAATAAAGCCGCCAGCGAGCGCAATGGCAATCGCAAGAGCTGTACCAATGAGCTGCGAGATGAAAGACACACCGCCTAAACCACCAAGCCATTGTTGACCAAATAGACCTACTGCAATACCACCAAATGCACCACACACACCATGTAACGGCCATACACCCAACACATCATCAACTTTGAGTTTGTTTTGTGTGTAGGTAAATAGGTAGACAAACATCGCACCGGCTGCACCACCAATAACAAGCGCACTGATTGGATGAACAATGTCAGACCCTGCACAGATTGCGACTAGGCCTGCAAGTGGACCGTTATGTAAGAAACCTGGGTCATTTTTACCAATCGCATTTGCTGTAATCGTTCCGCCAACCATTGCCATGAGTGAGTTAATGGCAACTAGACCAGAAATAGCATCAACACGCTGAGCACTCATCACGTTAAAGCCAAACCAGCCTACAATTAAAATCCATGAACCCAGCGCCAAAAATGGAATAGAAGAGGGCGGGTGAGCACTTACACGACCATCTTTCTTATAACGACCAGAACGTGCTCCCAATAAAATGACCGCAGCAAGCGCAATCCAACCACCCATAGCATGCACTACAACTGAACCAGCAAAGTCATGAAAAGCTGCACCAAAGGTTGTTTCTAACCACTTTTGCAGACCATAGTTACCGTTCCAGACCATGCCTTCGAAAAATGGATAAACCAGCGCAACTAAAGCGAGTGTTGCAATGGCTTGAGAACGCATTTTTGCACGTTCAGCAATACCACCCGAAATAATGGCAGGAATTGCAGCAGCAAAAGTGAGTAAAAAGAAACAACGCATAAGGTTGTAGCCATGATCACTTGATAAAACAGTACCATCATGGAAGAAATGCTGGCCATAAGAAATGTAGTAGCCAACAAAGAAATATGCGATTGCTGAAAGGGCAAAGTCAGTCAGAATTTTACTCAGTGCGTTCACCTGATTTTTATGGCGAACCGTACCAAGTTCCAAGAATGCAAAACCTGCGTGCATGGCAAGAACCAAAACAGCACCAAGTAATAAGAAAAATAGATCTACATTTTGCATAGCATGCTCGAAAAAAGTGCTAAATTCCATTTTGGAACAAATCTGGGTCTGTAAATTGCACCAAAATAGATTTAAGGAATCTAAAAACCTAAGTTTGTCGAAACAAACTTAATTGCATAAAAGTGAATATGCAATAAGCGCACCAATTTAGATTGGATAATGGGGTTTTGACGATAAATGGTGCATTTATTTGGTCAAGATAGGGCAGTAATGGCGCTTTTTATGTTAAAAATCATCTAATACGTTTATAAATTGACCTAAAAAAGTTCGTTATTAAAATTTAAAAGAGTGGTTTGTATTTGAATTAATGATCCGACCAAACTTCCTGAGCAACTTCAATGAATGCTTTCACAGCTGGACTCATATGCTTTTTATTTTTTACAGCTAAGCCAATAGAACGCTTAAGATTCGGTTTAAAAGGGCGTTTGACTACATTTGGATAGAGTGAGAGTAACTCTTTAGTAATTACCATATCAGACACAATGGAAACACCTAACTGGTTGTGGACCATGCTAACGATACTCAGAATTTGTGACACATAAAATTTGATGTCTGGTTTCACATTAAAGTTTTTTAAAATTAATTCGACCTGATGTCTACTGCCTGCCATTGTCATGATAAAAGGGCAGTTTTCTAGTTGTGCTGGATCAATATAGAGTTGTTGCGCTAGTGGGTAACCATTCGGAATTAGGGCAACAAAACGGTCTTCGATTAAAGGGAATGTATCGAACCGCTCATCTGGCATAATCAAAAAACCGACTTCTATACGCCGTTCCAATAACCATTGAGCAACTTCTTTATCTTCGCCTTCATCAATATAAATTTCGATTTTAGGGTAGCGCTGCCGAAAGCTTTCTAAAATTTCAGGCAATAGATAAATGGATGATGATGCCCCAAAAGATCCGATATGTAATGTACCTTCATTTAACCCATGGATCGCAGCCACTTCTTTTTCTAACGTGTTGGAAATACTCAATAGCTCTTTTACATGAGTCAATAACTGCTGACCTGTTGTAGTCAGCTCAATATCACTTTGGGATCTTGAAATGAGGTTAATACCCCATTGTTGTTCTAATGACTTAAGGGCATGAGAAACTGCCGATTGTGAAATTCCCAGCTTTTCTGCTGTAGCAGTAAAGCTTTTTAGTTCAGCAATGAGTGCAAAAATTTCAAGCTGGGTAAATGTCATGTTGTACTTATTATGAGTAAAAACTCATTTTATCATGAGTTTTCATTATCTTTAATATATGAGAAAGCCAAAGGAATTGCCAAAAAAACAGCAAGCCCCTCAACCAAAATCGAGTAAAGAAATGAATAGCATTGTTTTATCTCTATTTCCTTTAGTTGCATTAATTGCATCAGGATACCTGTTTAAAAAATATCGTTTTTTTAGCGATGAGTTTTGGGCTGGGGCAGAGAAGCTCAATTACTATATTTTATTTCCCGCTTTGCTTTTTAATACGCTCTCGACCGCGAAAATTGACTTACAAAGCTTGAGTACAGCCATTATTGCCATGTTGATTGTGGTTTTAGCAGTCACCATTTTCTTGTACCTACTTCGCGTGTTTTGGCACATACCACCTGCACGTTTTGGTGTGCACGTACAAAGTATGGTTCGCTTTAATACTTATATTGGTTTGGCTTTAGTGACTTCGCTTTTTAAAAGTGAAGGAATGGCAATACTGGCAATTTTATTGGCGCTTTGCATTCCACTTGTGAACGTTATTTCGGTACTTGCTTTAACCTCTAAAGAACACATGGCAATTAAACCTGTTTTGATTGCGCTCCTTAAAAACCCGTTAATTGCATCGTGTGTGGTGGGAGCGGCAGTCAATGCACTTCACATCCCGATTTGGGAAGGATTTTCTAGCTTTATTAAGCTTTTTTCAGCATCGAGTTTGCCACTGGGTCTGTTATGTGTGGGTGCAGCTTTACAGTTTATGCAAATTAAAAAAGATATTGTCGTGTTGGTGGCAGACACGTTTGCACGACTTTTAGCAGTGCCTGCTTTAGCCTATGTGGTCTGCATGTGGTTTGGTTTACCAAGCTTACAAACACAAATTTTAGTCATTTTCTTTGCGCTACCGACTGCTTCTGCATCATACATTTTAACTAAGGTTTTGGGTGGTGATAGCCAGCTCATGGCAGCCGTGATTAGCTTTCAAACTCTATGCGCCGCCGTGACTTTGCCATTAGTGATTTGGTGGATTTCTTAGGTTATAACTTAGATAAGTCGCATTCTATTTTCTAAAAATGAATAGGCCGATTCTGACTTAAAGAATGCTTTGCTACCTTCCTCATCTGATTATTGCTACACTTTTTTCTTTTTCAGGTGGATGAGTATGTCCTTTGATCTCAAAGTGAGCTTGCAGCAAAGGTCTGAACCGTCTGCACAGCAGAAAAAATTGAATCGCCTGATTGATAAAATAGAACAGCAAAAAGTTAGCCTTAGCATATGGCAAAATGCACAAGCTGAGATTCAACAGCACATACGACAAAAATTGATACCTGTGTATAGTGATTTGCATGAAGTGCTATTTCAGCAGTTAGAGCAACTTTGGAATATGTTGCATAGCCACGAGTTTTCCAAAGCGGATATGCAACAATTAGATGAAAAAAATGCTCAGCTTGCTCAAATGTTGAAGCGCTCCAAACAGCTATCTGAAGAACAGTTGGAGTTAGTGAAGCAGATTGATACCTTTTATCAGCAACATGCGGGGGAGTCGGCAAAAAAGACTAAAAAAGCTCAGTCAATAAAATTTGAATATGAAGAAAGTACTAATCAAAGTGCAGAATTTGAGGAAGGCTTTGAACAATATGCTGCTGAGCAACAACAAGCACGGGAACAAGCCAAACAGCAAAGACAGCAACACAAACGTGAACAAGCTGAGCAAATGGCAGCGCAGTCGTTAAAAACAGTTTATTTAAAAATTGCCGCGATGATTCACCCAGACCGTGAGCAAGATGAAACGAAGAAAGAAGAAAAAACTGAGTTGTTCCAACAAGCAAGTCAGGCCTATGAAAAGCAGGATTTGTTTTATTTACTCAAACTTCAGTTACAGCTTGAACAGAATAAAGGGCTAGGCGCTAAAGAGCTATCTACTGAGCAATTGCGGTTTTATAAACTCGCTTTAGATGCACAAAGTCAGCAGCTTGAAAGCCAAATTGTTGAGATTTTGGATTCTTTTCAGTTAGCCAAGAATGTGAAAGCTGAGCATGTACATATTAGTGATGTTTATAAAGCTGTAGATGCTGATTGCGCTGAGTTAAAGCAGCAGTTGAAGTGGGAAAAGGAACGTTTAAAGCATATGAAAAAAGTGAGTGGGGTTGAGATGTTGTTGGAGCATGGGGTTTTGTAAATTTTAACTCAACCTTCTCTTAAAAGAAGAGAAAATATTTAAATCAAATAAGGAATTAGTTAAATATACTCTCCTACTATAATAGAAACACTGAATTAAAATTAAATTTATAAAAAGTAATTTTTATAATAGAGTTGTTTAAAAGATTTTAGATAAATAAATTAAGGGGGAGTATGAACTCAAAAGTGGATGTTAAAAGTAAAGAGGAGCATGGGTTTTGGTATGATAATAATATTGATCCATATAGAGGTTTAGCGGAAATTATTTCTGTCACTCTTAAAAACTCTTTAATTTCTCAAAAAATTAGTTTTGTAGATGTACCTTATAGGCATAAAACTAAGAAAAGTTTTCTAAAAAAAATTGATGATAAACTTATTCAAAAAGATTACAGCCCAGAATTAATGACTGATTTAGCTGGTATTCGTGTAATAACTTTGATTGAAGCTGATGTGCAAAAAGTTTGCGAGCTAATTCAGACAATGTTTAATGTTCATCCCGCTGATAGTGTAAATAAATCTGAAAAATTGGGTGAAGAAAAGGTTGGTTATCGCTCTGTTCATTTTGTATGTGATGTAGGGCAAGACAGAGAAAAACTACCTGAATTTTCTGCGTATAAGGGATTGTGTTTTGAAATTCAGATTAGAACAGCATTAGAACATGCATGGGCTGAAATAGAACATGATCGTGGTTATAAATTAGGTGGAAAGTTACCATCCCATCTTAATAGACGTTTTAAGCTTCTTTCAGGATTGCTTGAATCAGCTGATTTAGAGTTCAACCGATTAACGGAAGAGATTGAAGAATATGCAAATGGGTTGAAAGAAAATATAGCAAATATCAATGAGGATTTTGAACTTTCTACTATTGGTGTAAAAACAATACTTGAAAGTAAATATGCTGAATTTATCTCTGACAAAACTCAATATGTTATGAGCGATCCTTTATCTATAGCCATTAAAGAATTAGTCGACTTTGGCATTAATAATTTAAAGCAATTAGATCAAGAAATATCTTCTATGACTACTCAATACAATTTTTCAAAAGATAATACTGAGATTGGGTTTATACGTGGGATCATGATGCAGCTAGATTTAGGTCGCTATTTTTCAAAAGCATATAGCAATTCTAATCAGAAGTGGGCTGGCATCGATAAATCAGAATATGATGTACTTTTACAGAAATATTCTGAAACTGATATTTGGGCATTATTTAATGAATATGGTATAGAAATTGAATCAATTGACTAAATGATAAAAAATCCCCTCACTAAGAGGGGATTTTTTTGAATCAAATTACTGCATTAAAGCGCAGCAATCTGCTCCATATTCGCTTTAACTTTCTCTAACTGAGCTGCAAATTCAGCAAGCTTCGCTTTTTCACCTTCAACAACTGCTGCTGGTGCTTTAGATACAAAACCTTCATTTGCAAGTTTGCCCGCGATTTGGTCGTGTTGCTTTTGGATTTTATCCAAGTCTTTTTGCAAACGAGCAAGCTCAGCTTTAGGGTCAATTAAGCCTTTCATTGGTACAAATACCGATGCATGGCTTACAACGCTAGAGCAAGACAAAGGTGGTTCTTGGTCTTTATTCAAGAACTCAATGCTTTCAACTTTAGCCAATGCTTTGAACAATGCTTCAATACGAATAATTTGTTCACGTTCAGCGTCAGACGTATTTTGAAGTAATACTGGCAACAAGCGCGCATTACCTAAGCCCAACTCACCACGAATGTTACGTACCGCACCAATTAAACCTTGAAGCCATTGCATGTCCGCTTCAGCTTGTTCATTGATTTTTGCTTGCTCAGGAATAGGGTATTGAGCAGTCATAATCGTTGGACCGCCTTTACCAAGCATTGGTGCAAGCGTTTGCCAGATTTCTTCTGTCAAATACGGCATTAACGGATGAGCTAAACGTAAAGAAGCTTCCATCACTGCAAGCAATACACGACGTACTTCAGCTTTGCGCTCTTCTGCAACTTCTGCATCGTTAAGAACTGGTTTAGTTAACTCAACATACCAGTCACAGTATTCATTCCAGATAAAGTCGTAAATCGCTTGTGCAGCAAGGTCTAAACGGTAAGTTGCAAACGCTTGGTGTACGGCAGCTTCAGCTTTTTGCAGACGGCTCATAATCCATTGTTCTGGAAGTTCCCAAAGATCAGGACGAGCGTCGGTACCAACAGTTTGACCTTCAACATTCATCAGAACGAAACGAGTTGCGTTCCAGATTTTGTTACAGAAGTTACGGTAGCCTTCAACACGTTTTAAGTCGAACTTGATGTCACGACCAGTGTTTGCAAGCGCACAGAACGTGAAACGAACTGCGTCAGTACCATAAGCATTGATACCTTCAGGGAACTCTTTGCGCGTTGATTTTTCAATCTTCGCGGCATCTTTCGGGTTCATTAGGCCAGTCGTACGTTTTGCAACTAAGCTTTCTAAATCAATACCGTCAATCAAATCTAATGGGTCAAGGACGTTACCTTTAGACTTCGACATTTTTTGACCTTCACCATCACGTACCAAGCCGTGAACGTAAACAGTCTTGAATGGTACTTGAGATGAACCATCTTCATTTTTCATGAAGTGTAGGGTCATCATGATCATGCGGGCAACCCAGAAGAAAATGATGTCAAAACCAGTCACCAACACATCTGTTGGATGGAAAGTTTTTAAGAAATCATTTACATCGTCTTGCTTCGCATCGCCAGTCCAACCTAAAGTTGAGAAAGTCCAAAGTGCAGAAGAGAACCATGTATCAAGAACGTCTTCGTCTTGTTTAAGTTCAACGTCAGCAGCGATGTTGTTTTTCGCACGTACTTCTTCTTCGTTACGACCAACATAGATGTTGCCATTTGCATCGTACCAAGCTGGAATACGGTGACCCCACCAAAGCTGACGTGAAATACACCAGTCTTGAATGTCACGCATCCACGCCATGTACATGTTGCTGTACTGCTCTGGAACAAACTTAATACGACCATCTTGAACTGCTTCAATTGCAGGCTCAGCAAGCGGAGCAATTTTTACATACCATTGGTCAGTTAATAATGGCTCGATGATTACGCCTGAACGGTCGCCACGTGGCGCTTTCAAGTCATACGGTTGGATTTGATCTAACCAGCCTTCAGCTTCTGCTTGAGCAACTAACTTTTTACGTGCTGCGAAACGCTCTAAACCAGCGTATTCCGCAGGTGCAGTAATGGTTTTAGAAATTTGTTCGCCAGCTTTGGCAATATATTCAAACTCACCTAAAACTTCGGCGTTTTTGTTGAAGATATTAATGATTGGCAAACTATTGCGTTTACCTAGGTCATAGTCGTTAAAGTCATGAGCAGGCGTGATTTTTACACAGCCAGTACCGAAATCTTTTTCAACGTAGTCGTCAGCAACGATTGGAATTAAACGACCAGTAATTGGCAATACAATATTTTTACCAACAAGGTGCGTATAACGCTCATCTTCAGGGTGAACAGCAACCGCAGTATCGCCCAGTAAAGTTTCAGGACGAGTCGTTGCAACGACTAAATAGTCTTTGCCATCTTGAGTTTTAACTGATTTGTCTTCAAAGAAATATTTAAAGTGCCAAAGTGAGCCTTTTTCTTCTTTGCTTTCAACTTCAAGGTCAGAAAGCGCTGTTTGAAGTTTAGGATCCCAGTTTACAAGGCGCTTACCACGGTAAATTAAACCGTCTTCGTGCAAGCGAACGAACACTTCTTTAACTGCGTTCGATAAACCTTCATCCATCGTGAAGCGTTCACGTGACCAGTCTACAGACGAACCTAAGCGACGAATTTGTTTCGTAATTGTGCCGCCAGATTGTTCTTTCCATTCCCAAACTTTTTCGATGAACTTATCACGGCCCAAGTCATGACGAGTCACACCTTGTAAGCCAAGTTGACGCTCAACAACCATTTGAGTTGCAATACCCGCATGGTCAGTACCTGGTTGCCACAAGGTGTTTTTACCCATCATACGGTTATAACGGGTGAGGGCATCCATAATGGCATTGTTAAAGCCATGGCCCATGTGCAAACTACCAGTGACGTTTGGTGGCGGAATCATGATACAGAATGATTCACCGTGACCAGAAGGTTTGAAGTAACCTTGTTCTTCCCACGTTTGGTACCACTTCTTTTCGATCTCGGTTGGATCGTATGTGGTCGCAATATTTTGAGCGGTTTGAGCGTCAGTCATAGTAGCTTAGATCGAATATGCATAAAAAATTGCACCTATTGTAGCAAAAAAATGCCTCGAAATTAATGTGCTGAAAACAGATAAACGGTTTTGTATTTTTTTCAAAAAACGGTAGATTTATGAAAGATGGATCACAATTTAATCGTGTAGAGACGCGGCACAAAAATTACAAAAGAATTGAAAAAGGATGTTGCTCATGAGTTATGAAGTTTTTTTGAAAATTTCCGATTCAACTTATACCCAATTCGAGACCATTCGGCAGAAACTGCATGATGGGGTAAGCCAAAGTCAGGCAAAACCTTTAGGGGATGTATTGTCTGACCTTTCTTGTGAAATTATTGAGCAGGTTTTTTCTGTACTTTTACAGTCAGGGAATACAACTATGTCTCCAAAACAGCAAGCTGAGTCTGAAAAAGTAGTTCAGCAAGTTTTAGAGACTTTTCGAAAATACATGCCTTGGTCAGTTTCATTCTTTGGAAATGAACGTCTTTTACCTTTAGTCGATTACATGACATCTCTGATGAAAGAGCAGGGACAACAGGTTTATATTACCTACCCAGTTACGCTTCAACTTGTTCAACAAGCCGAAACCCTGACTCAGCAAATTCGTGATGGAAATATGCAGAGTGTGGCAGCTGCTTTTGAGACCCTCATTCAAATTGTAGATTTAGGCGTAACAAGCCTAGTACGTGAACCTAAAAAGCGTTTAAAATTTAATTTAGTTGTCGATAAAACCCTGAATGGGGTCATCAACATGACGACGCATTTAGGCTATAAACGTTTGGAAAAGTTAGGTACTCAGGTCGATCAGACCACAGCAACTCATTATATCAACCACTTTTTGGCCTTCATGCATCAAGCAGCATAATTTAAAAAGATAATAGGAACATAAAGCATGGCCAAACTTGATACTTTGCAAAATAAAGTGGTATGGATTACGGGAGCATCTTCTGGTCTGGGTAAGGCCTTAGCAGGCGAGTTGGCTTTGCAAGGGGCGGAGATGATTTTGACCTCGCGTCGTTTTGAGGAATTAGAAGCAGTTCGGGTTGGTTTGTTAAATCCAGATCAACATTTGTCTGTAGTTGCAGATATTACTGATGAAAAGCAGGTACAAGAGGCCTATGAGCAGATTCTAAAAGCGAAAGGGCGAATTGACTGGCTCATTAATAATGCAGGTTTGAGCCAACGTGCTTTAATTGAAGATACGACCATGGCAACCGAACGGGCCATTATGGAAGTCGACTATTTCTCACAAGTGGCATTAACCAAAACTGTGCTTCCGACCATGCTAAAACAAAAGTCTGGCCGAGTTGTATTTGTGTCAAGTGTGGCGGGTTTATTAGGAACGCAGTACCGTGCAAGCTACTCGGCTGCTAAAGCTGCAATTCATATGTGGGCAAATAGTTTACGTGCTGAGGTCTCAGATCAAGGCGTTGAAGTTTCAGTTATTTTCCCAGGCTTTGTAAAAACTAACGTTTCTTTTAATGCGTTAAATGGTGCTGGACAACCTCAAGGTCATCAAGATGAAGCCATCGAGAATGGTTTAGAGGCAGATGTATTTGCAGAGCAATCTGTAAAAGCATTAATGCAAGGCCAAGAATATATTGTTGTTGGTGGAGCAAAAGAAAAACTAGGGGTTATGGTTTCTCGGATGTCGCCAAAACTTCTCTATAAAATGATTCGGAAAACAAAAGTAAAATAAAAAAGTGATTTTGCCGTGCTAAATTGATGGAAAACCCGCATAGAAGGTTCACCATGGATCAAGATTATCACCGTATTTTAGAAGTCATTACGCGTTTTCAATTGGTCTTTGACCAGAAAAATTGGGACGCTTTTGATGAGTTATTGGCAGATCAACTTGAGGTGGACTATTTCCAGTTTAGGGGAGAGCCTTTATGTGTCGTGTCTTGTCATGAATATAAAGGTTCTCGGCAACAGGCGTTGTCGCATCTCAGATTGCAACATAACTTAAGTAATCCGATCATCCGTATTGAACAAGATCGGGCATGGTTAGAATGTAATTATCAAATTTATCGTTTTTCAGAAAATGATTATTTTCATTCGTTTGGTCGTTATTATTTTACTTTGGCAAAACAACAGGGCAGTTGGAAAATTACCGGAATTTGCCAACATTTAACTAAAAATATTGGCAATCCACGCATTCATTTTTCTAGTGTAGGGCAGTATTAATCTTTTACTGCTGTACCGTAGGCAAAGACTTCGACCATTCCACCCTGCATTCCTAGTTCGGTTGTACTTAGCCGAACTCCCATAATATGGTTAGCTCCTGCGGTATGGGCTTGTTGTTTTAAACGGACAATCGCTTCACGGCGAGCACGCTCAACTACACTCTCATAACTGGTGAGTCGACCACCCAAAACATTCTTAATGGATGCCAATACATATTTAAAGTAATCGTGAGAAATCACAACATTACTGCTAATAAAGTGGCCTAGTTGATCACTCGTCGCAAAACGATTCGTATCAATTCTGATATGGGCCAGTCGTTGCTCTTTTTCTAGAAGTTCATTCAAATGTTTTCGTTCAATATGGCGCCCAAAACCCCAACCAATACTGAAAAGAATTAGAAAAATAACAAGCTGAAAAATAAGATTTTCCATTTTCTACCTATGCACTAAATGGATCTGGTAGATGGGGTGCTTTAGGCTGTACGACCACTGCCGTGCCATATACAAATAGTTCGGAAGCACCTTGAGCAATATTTGAAGTTGAAAAACGAATACCAACAATTGCATTCGCACCCAGTTGCTGGGCTTTGGCAATCATACGATTCATGGCTTCTTGGCGGGATTCTTCTAATAATTCGGTATAACCTGTAAGTTCACCACCCACAATATTTTTTAAACTTGCCATCAAGTCACGGCCAACATGCTTACTACGGACTGTACTTCCATAAACAACATCAAGCTGTTTTAAAATCTGATGGCCTGGAACACTTTCTAAATTACTCAGTAACATTATTTTTTATCAATCTAAATCTCTTAAGCTTTCAAGATAAGAAATATTCACATGAGATGCAATAAAAAAGCCCACCGAAGTGAGCTTTTATAGATAAGTTATTTAAAACTTATTGCTTTTTAAGTTCAGCACTTGATGGTTGATTAACCACTGTATCTGAAGAGTTTGCTTTTAAACCGCCACCTAGAGTTTTGTATAACTCGATTTGGTTGTTTAAGTTAGCTTGTTGAAGCAACAATAAACCTTGTTCTGCTGAATAAGATGAACGCTGTGCATCAAGAACTGTCAAGTAACTATCAATACCAGCACGGAAGCGGGCATTTGATAATGTGTAGTTGCGGTTAGTTGCTTCTACTAGACGTTGTTGAGCTGTTAAACGTTCACCAATATTGGCACGAGTTGCAAGCGCATCATTAACTTCACGGAATGCAGACTGAACTGATTTTTCATAATCAGACAATGCGATTTTCTGATCGGTTTCAGAAATTTTTACATTGGCACGACGTGTGCCCCAGTCAAAGATTGGTAAGTCTAGGCTTGGCCCAACTGACCACACAAATCCACCAGACTTAAATAGATCACTTAAGTCAGTCGATGCGTAACCTGCAGAACCCGTTAAGCTAATTGTTGGGAATAAACGTGCTTTTGCAGCACCAATATTCGCACCAGCAGCGCTTAAGTTATATTCGGCAGCTTTTACATCTGGACGGTTGTTAAGCAAGTCGCTTGGTAAACCAGCTGTATATACATTCTGTTGAGTAATGCGTTTAACAGGTTGGTTTGGCAACAAGTTTTGCGGAATCGATTGACCTGCTAACAAGTTCAACAAGTTTTGTGCTTGAGCCATCTGAGTTTTGTAGTTCGCTACATCGTTACGCGCAGTTTCTACAGAAATCTGTGCCTGACGTAGTGGAACTTCACTGTCGATACCCACATCAAAACGTTTTTTGTTGAGGTTGTAAGAGTCTTGCTGTGCTTTAAGCGTTTGCTCTGCAAGCTTTAGATTCGCCGATGCAAAAGAATAGTTCAACCATGCTTGAGCAACCTGACTAATCAGACTGATTTGTGTCGAATCACGTGCACTTTGCGTTGAAAGATAACTATCTAATGCAGCATCTTTCAAGCTACGAACGCGGCCCCAAAAATCAAGCTCATAGGCAGTTACACCCAAACCCACCTGATAGGTAGAGTAGGGGTTATTCGGATCACGGCTTTGAGAAACCTGACGAATTGCACTACCACTTGCTCCGATTGTTGGAAGCTGGTTGTTTTGAGTAATTCGATATTGCTGTTGAGCACGTTCAATGTTGAGCGTTGCTGTACGTAAGTCACGGTTGTTGGCAAGAGCCAAATCAATCACTTCGAGCAAACGAGGGTCAGAAAAGAACTGTTTATAACCCTGTTCTGCAATAGACGTACCAGAAGCACTGTTATATCCATAGCTTTGTGGTATATCGGTTTTCACGACTGGTTCTGGGCCGCGCATGCTTTGACAAGCTGCCAAAGCAAGCGCAAGTGCAGATACCGCAATGCTACGACCTGAAATAGACCATACTTTTTGCATCACGATTTATGCTCCTGAGTGTTTATGGTTTTTGGTTTGTACTTAAAGATACTACGAATCCACACATAGAATACAGGGATAAAGAAGATACCTAAGAACGTTGCACTGAGTACGCCACCGAGTACACCGAAGCCGACTGAGTGCTGACTTCCTGCACCAGCACCTGTTGAAAGGGCAAGTGGAAGTACACCAAAACCGAAGGCAAGGGTGGTCATAATAATTGGACGTAAACGCATTTTTGAAGCATGTAAAGTTGCATCAAGTAGGTCTTCGCCTTTTTCCTGCAACTCTTTTGCGAACTCAACAATCAAGATCGCATTTTTTGCAGAAAGACCAATTACCGCGATCATCGCTACCTGGAAGTAAATGTTATTTGAGAGATTTGGATCTCCTTTAATAATCATACCCAAGTAAGTCAATACGATTGCACCAATAATACCAAGTGGTACCACAAGTAAAACCGAGAACGGAATAGACCAGCTTTCATATAATGCAGCTAAGCAAAGGAAAACGATTAACAATGAAAGAGCATAAAGGAATGGAGCTTGAGCACCAGACTCACGTTCTTCAAGTGATAAACCTGTCCATTCATAGTCGAAACCTTGTAAGCCCATAGATGGTAGCTTAGCAATAATTTCTTCCATGGCTTTCATAGAATCACCAGAACTTACGCCAGGTGCAGGTGTACCTTGAATGTTAACCGATGACACGCCGTTATAACGTTCAAGACGAGGAGAACCATACGTCCATTCGCCTGTAGCAAATGCAGAGAACGGTACCATTTCGCCTTTGCTATTACGTACATACCACTTGTTTAAGTCTTCAGGCATCATACGGCTACCCGAATCACCTTGAACATAAACTTTTTTCACACGACCGCGGTCAACGAAGTCGTTAATGTATGAGCCACCCCATGCAATACGCATCGTATTGTTAATATCGGCAATGCTAACGCCCATAGCACCAGCTTGAGCCTGATCTACATTAATTTGATACTGAGGTGTATCTTCTTGACCATTAGGACGTACCCCTACAAGACGTTTATCTTGTGAAGCCAAACCTAAGATCGTATTACGTGCTGCAATCAGTTTCTCATGGCCTTGACCACTTGAATCTTTAAGCTGCAAGTTAAAACCAGCTGTTACACCGAGTTCAGGCATTGCTGGAAGCTGTAATGGCATGATGTAAGATGCGTCTTTGACGATCATGTTTAATGCCATACCACGCTGAATTAACGCACCAATTTGAGATTCTGGTGAAGTACGTTCACTCCAGTCTTTCAATTTAACGAAGCCAATACCAGCATTTTGACCAACACCCGTGAATGAGAAACCAGAAACGGTGAAAATAGATTCCACTGTATCTTTTTCATTCATAAAGAAGTTTGTCATGGTGTCAATCACTTTACCTGTACGGTCAAGCGTTGCGTTTGGTGGTAATTGAACAAGTGTCATGACCACACCCTGATCTTCTTCTGGTAAGAATGAAGATGGGAGTTTCTGGAACAAGAACACCAATAGGCCAATCACTACAGCGTAAAGTACGCCAGAGAAGATTTTGCCTTTAAGCATGCGGCTAACACCATTTTGGTAGCTATGCGACATGCGGTCAAAACCGTTGTTAAATCCTCTGAAGAAACGAGCAAAAATATTATTGCTTGGTTCTTTGTTAGGATCATGCTGTTTTAAAATTGTTGCACAAAGTGCTGGCGTAAAGGTTAATGCTACAATTAACGATAAAACCATTGCTGTTACAAGTGTAATCGAGAATTGACGGTAAATTACACCAGTCGTACCACCAAAGAATGCCATTGGTACGAATACCGCTGTCAATACGCTTGTAATACCAATTAACGCACCAGAAATCTGTTGCATTGATCGTGAAGTCGCCGTGACCGGATCGGTATGCTCTTCACTCATCACACGTTCAACGTTTTCCACTACAACAATCGCGTCATCGACCAGAAGACCAATTGCCAATACCATGGCGAACATGGTTAAGGTGTTAATTGAGAATCCAAAAATATTGATGACAGCAAATGTACCTAATACAACAACAGGTACTGCAAGTGTAGGAATAATGGTTGCACGCCAGTTCTGCAAGAACAAGAACATGACAATGAATACTAAAATTACCGCTTCAATTAATGTGTGTACAACACTTTCAATTGAAAGACGAATAAATGGAGTAGTGTCATAAGCCAGTTTATCTGCAAGACCTGTTGGATAGTTCTTACGCAATTCGGTTAAGCGATGTTCAACAGCATCAGCGGTATCAAGTGCGTTGGCACCAGTTGCAATTTTAATTGCAAGACCACCGGCAGGTTTACCATTAAACTTCGAATCGAATTGATAGTTATCAGAACCTAACTCAACACGAGCAACATCTTTTAAACGAACCTCAGCACCTGATGCTGTGTTCTTTAAGAAGATATTTTTAAATTGCTCAGGTGTTTGTAGCAAGCTTTGTGCATTCACTGTCGCGTTAAGTACTTGACCTTGTACGGCTGGTGCTCCGCCTAACTGACCTACAGCAACTTGTGAGTTTTGCGCTTGTAAAGCAGTCGCAATATCACTTGGTGTTAACTGGTAATTAGTCAATTTTGCAGGGTCGAGCCAGATACGCATTGCGTATGAACCACCAAAGACTTGTACCTCACCAACACCAGCAACACGGCTAAGTGGTTCTTTAATTGACGAGTTTACGTAATCTTTAATGTCTGAGTCTGAAAGGGTATTGTCTGGTGAATAGAATGCAATAACTTGCAAGAAGCTTGCACCAGATTTGGTAACTGTTACACCTTGACGTTGAACATCTTCAGGTAAAAGAGCAGTTGCAGATTGCAGTTTGTTTTGAACCTGAACCTGTGCAATATCTGGATCAATACCTTGTTCAAAGTTTAATTGAATAGAGGCCTGACCGTTACCCGCACTGTTAGATGAAATATAACGTAAACCATCTAGACCATTCATTTGTTGTTCAATGATCTGGGTTACGGTGTTTTCAACAGTTTCAGCCGATGCACCAGGATAAGTTGCAGCAATTGTAACTGTCGGTGGTGCAATCGTCGGATACTGTGCAATAGGCATTTTTGTGAGCGTAAGAATACCCGCCAACATAATGACTAATGCAATCACCCACGCAAAAATGGGGCGATGAATAAAAAATTGTGCCATTCAATCTACCCCTTATGCATTAGATGCTTTCTGTTCTGCTTGAGGTTTACCTGATTGAGCCGGTTTTGTCGCATTTGGAGCTGCACCTTGAGGGGTTGCTGGTTGAGCTTGGTAAGGTTTTGCTGACACTTCTTGCCCTTCTTTAACTTTGGCAACACCATCAACAATCACTTTCTCACCAGCTTTGAGACCATTGGTCACAATCCAGTTTTGTCCTTGAACACCAGAAGTTTCAACAGGACGACTCTCAACAGCACCTTGTGCATTAACAAGCATTGCAATCGCTTGACCTGTCGGTAAACGTGTAATTGCAGCTTGAGGAATCAGATAAGCATTTGGAACTACACCCTGAACAATTTGTGCAGTTGTGTACATGCCTGGAAGTAACAGATGATTCGGGTTCGAGAATACGGCACGTAAAGTAATCGTTC
>Ga0207655_1000735_pt1 | contig 36975 bp, 42 predicted proteins | sample KBSM44metaG_FD_184398 | JGI IMG/M metagenome (GOLD analysis project Ga0207655, IMG submission 184398) | Miscanthus rhizosphere microbial communities from Kellogg Biological Station, Michigan, USA - KBS M4-4 metaG (SPAdes) (version 2) | ecosystem: Host-associated > Plants > Roots > Rhizosphere >... | reverse complement strand
GAGGCATGAGCACACCCGACCAGCCCGAAACTCCCCAGCTGACCCGTCGTCAGTTGCGCGAGTTGCGCAACACCGCGTCGACGCCGGTGATCACCCCCGAAGCCGCCCAGGAGGCGGCGGAAGCCGCTGCATCGACACCGCCCGTCGTTGCGCCGCTGGCGCGCGCCGCCGAACCGGTCGACGTTCCGGAGGCGCCGCCCGCCGCTGCGGACGTGGACATCGATGCGCCGGTATACACGCGTCGCGCCGCCCGGCGGCAGGAGCGTCTGCGTACGGCCTCCGTACCGGTCTTCGGCGCGGCAGACGAGGCTGGCGAGTCCGGTGAGGCCGTCGTCGACGAGCATCATGCACCGGCCGATGACACCGCCCCGGCGGCGTCGGAAGAGGCCCACGAAGAGAACGCCCCTGTCGAGGTCATCGATGCCTCGGCTGAGGTCTCGGATACCGACGCGGCCGATGCACCCAAGGACGAGGCGCCCGGGGACGAGGCCGGACCAGTGCTTGCGGAGTCTGCCGAGGCTGAGGAGTCCGGCGCCGGCTCGGCCGAATCGGATGCCGCCGAGACCGAGGCCGACACCACCACCGTCGCCGACGATGATGCGAGCGCCGATGTTGGCGCGGACGTCGATGACACGGCAACGCACGACGACCGTCCGGTCGTCGCTCCGACGTTCGGTTCCGGTCTGCTCGCCGGAGACGGCGTCGAGTTGGAGCTCCCGGCATCCTTCGATCAGCTCTTGACCCGGGGGAGCACCGCGACCGGTGCGCTCTCTGCTCCGAATGCACTGATCCTCTCTCAGACGCCCGAGACCGGCGCCTTCGTCTCGCCCATCACCGGCACGGGGGAGGTCCTCATCACCGGGACGTTCTCCTTGCCGGAGTCGTTCGGCTCGACCGGAACCATGCCGGGCCGCGCGGACAACAAGGAGACCGATGCCGTCCTCGTCGACGGGGAACTGCCCGCGTCGTCTTCACCCACCCCGATCGCGGCCAGTTCCGCGATCAGCACGATCAAGAGCGCGGAAGACATCATCAAGCCGCCGGCACCGGAGAAGGGCAGCCGGTTGATGCTGGCGCTCGTCATCACCGCCGGGGCACTCGCGCTCGCCCTCACGGGCGTCTTGCTCGTCGCCCTGCTGACAGGAGCCATCGGATGACAGCCGCAGACCGAACCCGCGAACTCGTCGCCATCGCCGCCGCGGCGGCGGAGAGCAAGGGCGCCGAAGACCTCCTCGCCTTCGACGTCTCGGAACCGCTCCCGCTCGTCGACGTCTTTTTGCTGGCCACCGGATCCAGCGAACGCAACGTCGCGGCGATCGCAGATGCGGTTGAGGAAGCCATGCTCGAAGTCGGCGTGAAGCGTCTGCGGCGCGAGGGTCGGCAGGAGTCGCGCTGGGTGCTGCTCGATTTCGGTGACCTTGTCGTCCATGTCTTCCACGAGCAGGAGCGGGTGTTCTACGGGCTCGAGCGGCTGTGGAAGGACTGCCCGATCGTCCCCATCGACACCGTCGCCCCGGCGGTTGCGGAGTAGCCGGTGTTCATCGCACCCCGAGATGTGTAGTAAGCTCGAGGGGTTGCCGCGAGGCAGCGATCAACTGAAAATGGGCCTGTGGCGCAGCTGGTAGCGCACCTGCATGGCATGCAGGGGGTCAGGGGTTCGAGTCCCCTCAGGTCCACAATTGAAGACGTACTAGAACTCCTGACATCATTCGATGTCGGTTCTGGTGTGAGGGCGGCGAAGGGCTCAGCGAGTCGGATCGTCGCCCTTTCGTCTTCGCTGATCTCGATGCCGTCGGTGAGTGCTTGGTTTGCGAGCCGTTTGCCTTGGTCGTTCGTGCGGGCGTAGAGCGTGGCGCAGTCGACTAGCAGGCTGAGGGCTGTGCTGAGTTGTTTGAGTGCTCCGGTGTGGTGGTCGTGTTCACTGGCGAGCCGACGGTCGATGTCGGATAGTCCGGCACGGATGCGGTCTTGGTGACGCTTCAAGGTTTCGAGGTCGATGGCGTCGGCGAAGTGTGCGGCCAGGGGGCGTGAGGAACGGATCGGTGACAACTGATCGTTAGTGTCGGGAGGCGCTGGCGGGGAGGATGTCATCATGCCCGGTCCTTATCCCCAGGAGTTCCGCGAAGACGTCGTTGCGGTCGCGAGGCGCCGCGAGAGCGGCGTGACCCTCAAGCAGATCGCCACTGACTTCGGAATCAGCGAAGCGACGCTGCAGAACTGGCTCCGCCGAGCCGACGTCGAAGAGGGCAACCGTCCCGGCCCGACAGCGGCCGATGCCGCGGAGGCGCGGGAGTTGAAGAAGCGGATCCGACTGCTCGAGCAGGAGAACGAGGTCCTGCGACGCGCGGCGGCGTATCTGTCGCAGGCGAACCTGAAACTCGGTGGCTCCCCAAAATGACGTACCCGCTCGTTGCTGAGCTCGCCGACGCGGGGATTCCCGTGACGGTGTCGTGCCGGGTTCTCAAGCTCGCCCGCCAGCCCTACTACCGCTGGCGCAACGATCCCGTGCGGGACGCGGACGTGCTCCGCGCGTACCGGATCAACGCGCTGCACGACGCCCACCAGGACGACCCGACGTTCGGCTACCGATACCTCGCCGACGAGGCCCGCCGTGCGGGTTGGCGGATGAGCAGGGGGACGGCGTGGAAGCTGTGCTCGCAATCCGGGATCCTCTCCTCTGCGCAACGCCGACGGCGCGGGAAGGGGAAGAAGGCCGGCCCGCCCGTGTTCGACGACCACGTGCACCGGGTGTTCCGCGCCGACGCGCCGAACCGGCTCTGGCTCACCGACATCACCGAGCACCGCACCACCAGCGAGGGCAAGCTCTACTGCTGCGCGATCAAGGACGTGTTCTCCAACCGGATCGTCGGGTACTCGATCTCGGATCGGATGACCGCGAAGCTCGCCGTCGACGCGCTCCGCAACGCCGTCGCCCGCCGCGGTGACGTCGCCGGATGCATCCTGCACGCCGATAGAGGCAGCCAGTTCCGCAGCCGAGCCATGGCCCGCGAACTCCGCCGCCACGACATGGTCGGATCGATGGGCCGCGTCGGCGCCGCAGGAGACAACGCCGCCATGGAAAGCTTCTGGTCGCTCCTTCAAACGAACGTCCTCAACCAGCAAAGGTGGACGACGCGGCAGGAACTGCGCCTGGCCATCGTGGTCTGGATCGAGCGGAAGTACCACCGCCAACGCGCCCAGGACACCCTCGGCGGGTTGACGCCGATCGAGTTCGAAGCCAAGCTAACCGAGCCGCTCACACTCGCGGCCTAAACCGAACCTGTCACCGATTCCTTCTTCACGCCCCTCCGTCCGACGATGGCTCCATGCCCTCAAGAGGAGTTCCAGTCACAGCGCGTGTGGCGGACGACCCAGCCATCGTCGCTACAGGCTTGCGCTGCTCCTACGGAGGGTTCGAGGCGGTCAGAGGGATCGACCTTTCGATCGGGCGAGGCGAGTTCTTCGCGCTGCTGGGCACCAATGGAGCAGGCAAGACGACCACGATGGAGACGCTCGAAGGGCACCGGCCGGCAAGCTCTGGCAGCGTACGTGTGCTGGGACTCGACCCTCACCGGCAACGGCGAGCCCTCCGCCCTCGCCTCGGGATGATGCTGCAGGAGTCCGGGTTCGCGGGTGAACTCACCGTCGAGGCGACGGTGACGCTGTGGCTACGGCTGTCCTCCTCTGAACAGGCGTCGCCAGCGAACCGTGCTCGCACGATCAGGGAATCGCTAGAGAGCCTCGAACTGACCAGCCGCGCAGAGACCCGGGTGCAACAGCTTTCCGGGGGACAGCGTCGCCGCCTTGATCTGATCCTGGCAACGGTGAACCAACCTGAGATTCTGTGCCTCGACGAGCCGACGACGGGCCTTGATCCCGAGTCCCGGGAGCGCACGTGGAATGTCGTGCAACGCCTCCACCAGGGTGGCACGACGATCCTGCTGACCACGCACTATCTCGAAGAAGCCGAAGCGATGGCCGACCGCATCGCCATCATGCACAACGGCCGCATCGCCGTCACCGGCACCATCCTCGACGTGCTCGCCGCGCAACCCGCGCAGATCCGGTTCCAGTTTCCCGAGGGCATCCCCGGCATCGAACCGCTCACGACCGGGCTACGCCTGACCGGCGCGGAGACGATCGTCATGGACAGCCAGGGGACGTGCACGATCAGCACCGACGACCTCGAAGACACCCTGTCCCGTCTGCTGACTTGGGCGCGCGCCGGCGATCACCGACTGCGTCGGCTCGCCGCCACCGAAGCATCACTGGCCGAAGTGTTCCGCACCGTCAGCACCTTCTCGGACGAGGACCATGGGAAGGAGGCCGCCGCGTGAGCACGCCCCGCTTTGCCGTCATCGCATTCAGCGAGTTGCGCCTGATTATCCGCAACAAGACTGTCCTCGTCGGGGCGACGATCTTCCCCCTTGCTCTCGGCGGCTACCTGATCTACTCGCGGGAGGTCGTGGGCCGATCTTGGCCGGAGCTTGTGCTGTTGCAGGTGGTGTTCTTCAGCCTGTTCACTCTCTACCTGACGATCACCACGACCCTCGCCGCGAGACGCAACGACCTGTTCCTCAAGCGCCTGCGCTCCGGGGAGAGCAGCGACTCCGCGATCCTGCTCGGCTTGACCACCCCCGTTGTTGTCCTGCTCGCCGTGCAGCTCGGCATCGTCCTGATCGCCATGCTCATCGCCGGAGCATCTGCGCCCGAACATCCCTGGCTCCTTGCAGCGGGCATTCTCGGCTTCGTCACCGTGAGCGTTGCGGTCGGCATCCTCACCGGCAACATCACTCCTTCGGCGGCGTCCGCGCAGGTCACGAGCCTTCCGTTCCTCGCGATCGCGGCCGGCTCTGCGATCTGGGCACTGCTCGCCGATGACTGGTCTATCGCGCTCTTGCCGGGCGGCGCGCTCACCATCCTCATCCACACCGCCTACGGACCGACCAACACCGCCCCGGAACAGCTCGCGCTCGCCGCGGGATCGCTCGTGGCCTGGACGATCATCCCCGCGCTGATCGCTTACAAGACGTTCCGTTGGGAACCCCGACGGTGACCGACCAGAAGGAGCAGAATGTCCACGTTCTTCCTTGACCTCGTCAACCCCCGAATCGCCCCCACCCCGGGGCGTGAAGCGCGCGTCGGCGTCGTCGTGTTCATCGCCGCGCTCGCCCTCGTCATCTGGCGCGTCGACCAAGTTTGGCTGCAGATACTCGTCCCCGCTGTCGTCGCAGCCCTATACGCGCTGCGCATCGCGATCTCGGCGGTTCGGATGAGGACGCGCCGCATCACACGAGGCCCTGAACGTCCGGTGCGGTGACGCATCATGATGCGGAAGTTGCAGGCCCCACCCAGTCGCATGGACAACTGCGTGAAGTGAATCATGGCGTCTCCGATCCCGGCAGTTGCGAGAGCTTGCGTCTCCAGCACCGGCGGTGTCAAGTCGTGGAAGCAACGGAGAGTCGAAGCCATTTGACTGAGTACCGACTATTCTTGCAGAAACGTATATCCACGTAGGATTTTGGGGCCAGATATTCTGACAGACGGAGAGTGTAACCATGAAAGTTGTCCTCGTCGGCGGGCGCGGGTTGATCGCGCGCGAAGTGTGGTCACTGCTCTCGCAAGATCCCCGCTTCGACCTGCATGTCGCTGGACGGCAGAGACCTTCCGGTCTGCCGGCGTCGATCAGCTTTACGCCGGTCGACCTCGCTTACGACGAATCCAGGCTGGATGGGGTCCTCGATGGTGCGGCGGTCATCGTTAATGCTTCCAGCTTCGTCGGTGATGACCCGGCAACTCAGCAGATGGTCAACTCCGGCGGCGTGCGCACGATCATCGCTGCAGCTGAGAGGTCCGGCTCCGCGCCGTTGGTCCAGATCAGTACTGCCGGCGTGTACGGCACGATTCGTGAACAAGGTGGAACGGAGGGCGCATACGAGGTGTGCCCGGAGTCTCCCTTGAGCCAGAGCCGCGCTGACGGAGATGCGATTGCATCCGCGTACGGCGCGAGTATCCTGCGGCCACTGTTTGTGACCGGCGCGGGGGATCGACACTTCCTGCTCCCCCTGCTGCAAGCACACCTCGCACTGGGCGCGTGGGTCGAGGGCGGCTGCGCGCGGGTCTCGGTGGTGCACGCGAGTTTCGTCGCCGAGGTCGTCAAGTTCACGATCGACCGGCTCGCTGTGGGAGATCTTGTTCGCCTCGCGCATGTGGTCACTCCGGCACCGGTCACCATTCGTGAGCTCCTGGAACCGATCGTCGAATCGTCTGGTCGGAGCATTGGAGAGTCGATCACCCTCGACGAAGCAATCGGGCGCGCCTCGCCAATGGGTATCCCTGCCAGGAAGATCGCGCAGTTCGCCGCAGACTACTTCCTATCCTCACGCGTGTTGCCTGTGTCACTCACGGATGCGGCCGCGCCGCCACTTGCAGGGCCTGACATCAGCTGGTACCTCTCGCAACTCGCCGCTGCATGAACACCCCAGACGTCGCGGGTCCGAGCGTAGGCGTCGCCGGCTCTACCTCGACGATCAGCCGCGTGGCTTCACGAACCCGAACTTCGCGATCGCATCGACGCCGTGCTCCGATGCCGAGCTCATCGTGAGCGAATGCAGCCTCCTACCCCCTCGTTCGATCACGCGGTGCTCTTGAAGCGTGGAGAGGGAGCTGAACGTGTCGCCGGAAGCCTTGTCTGAGCGTCGCAGGAACATCTCTCTCATCCAGAGATTGTCGATCGAGCCCCGCTCGATTCCCTCGGTCACAGAGGCGAGGACCTGAGCGATCTGACCGAACAGCACCACGTTGTGAACATGCGTGAGACCGGGCCAGATGCTCGACTCGATCCCGGTCGCCTGGGCCGCCGGGAAATCGGCACGATGACGGGTGACGATGCTCGCGCCGGAGACCTCGAGAAGAGTGGAGTCCAGATCGACCACCCCGACGCCGTCTCGATATGGGGCGAATTGCCCCGGACTCTCGATCGAGGTAGGGATCAGAATGGCAGCGATTCGGATGCCGCCGATGACGGCTCGCACGTCCACAAGCGCGTCGAACGCAGGGTGCGTGATGACGGCGATGTCGATGTCGACGTCGTCGAGCCGTGTGTGCGGGGATAATCCAGCTCGGAGCGCGATCGACCTGATTGTGGCGTTTCGCACGAGGTGGAGCGTGTCCGTCTCCGACGCCGTCTCCAGAAGCCGGACGGTGAGGATGATCGCATCGATGCTGCTGAGGTGTGTCTCACGTGACTGCCCCCGCGCATCGAGCGACCACGCGGTCGGATAGCGCACGATGCCAGTTCCGTGTAGGTGGATCTTTCCCGTGACGTCGGGGTGGACTCCGGCAAGACGGACCTCATACGCGACGTGCTTGAATCCGTGACCGAAATAGCGTGTGGCCGGGTCTCCGAGGACGTCGACGAAGCTTTGCGATCGAGGATCCGTTAGCGACGTCATCGTTCCCCTCATATCAGGTCTCACTCAGCATAAGCATAGATGTTCGCATGTATAAGATACAGGGATCTATCTACCGAAGGCGACACCCGAAGTGAGCCTTATCCCGGAAGCCGACGCAGGCGGTGCGATGATGTATACGGCCGCCGAGTGGAGAAGGAGTGTGCGTATGGCAAGCCAGCAGCGGAGCGTGGAAACGCGAGAGGCGTTGCTGTCCTCGGGTAGCAGAGTGTTCGCCGGGACCCCGTATGACAAGGCGCGGATCGCCGACGTCTTCGAACCGCTGGCATTGACGCAGGGTGCCTTCTACTTCCACTTCGACAACAAGCACGAGCTCGCCGCCGAGATCGTCCGCAGAGAGCACGAGGCCATGATCGTGGTCACCGAAGCGGTGCTCGCGGCGTCGAAAGACGGGCTTCTCGGCCTCAGACAGCTTGCCGTCGAGCTCGGCAAGCTCATTCGCGAGAACATCACGGTGCAGGCAGGGCTCCGTCTGACCGCCCATACGCCCGAGGAGTTCGAGGCCTACCTCCCGGAGTCCTTCGCCATCTGGGAACGCACAATCCTGCGCTTCCTCGAGAGAGCCAGCGGTCAGGGCGCCCTGATCGACGGGCTGGATCTGAAGGAGACCGCGAGCTACATTGTGGCGACGTTCATGGGTGCGCAGCAGCTCTCCTTCATTGTGAGCAACTGGGTCGACATCGAGGACCGGGTGCGGACTGCCGCGACCTTCACGGTGAGGTCGATCGCCACCGAGGAGGCCTTCCGCGTGCTCGATGCGAAGAGCCCCGACGAAGCCCTCACCCGGACCTGACGCATCACGGCCCGGGTCAGCCCCGTTCCTTGAAGAACCGGAACAGGTGCCTCTCGCGGACGAGCAGGCTCGCGCCGCCGGCTCCGATCACGGCGGCGGCGGAGCCGCCGAGGACCGTCTGGGCGAGGTCGCCGAACAGGGACCCTTCCAGTCCCACCGCGCTGGTGGTCAGGGCGACGGCGACGACCTCCAGTCCGATGATGGCGGCGGCCATGCCCCAGACGGCGGTCTCGGTCAGTACCGAAGCAAGCAGCGCTCCGCGGGTCTGTCCTGCGTGAAGCGACGATGCGTGCTCGAGGCGGCGTCGTGCGACGGAGAACCATCCGAGGCCTGTCCCGATCACCACGGCACCGAGTGACGCCCATCGGGTGATGCGGTCGTCGAAGGAGGCGAGCCCGTCGAATCGTGCGCCCTGGGTCTTGTTGAGCTGGGCGATCGTGACGGGCTCGGCCTGGCCTGCTCCGGGGGTCGTCGCCGATCGGATGATCGCGTCGAGGTCGGGGTTCTCAGGCCAGACCAGCGCCCAGCATTCATCGAAGATTCCGATGGAGAGCGTCGGGACGACGATAGCGAGGTTCAGGCGTGCGTCGCGGCCGTCGCTGCGATAGTCGAACGTCGCGGCGACGAACGTCGACCCGTGGGTGGTCTCGATGCGGTCGCCGGTGCTGACTCCGAGGGAATCGGCGAGGACTTGCGACACCCAGATCCCCGACTCCCGCGGGTGGATGCCGAGGATGTCGGCGAATGCGGGTGACGCCTCGAATGTCGCAACAGGGCTCCGGGGGAGGGCGGGCAGCCCCGTGGCATCGGCTTCCCGCAGCGCGCCCGCGCGCTGTATTCCGTCCGTTTCTCTGAGCCGCTCGCAGGTCGAGCCGTCGACCTCGTTGCTCGTGGTGAGTGTCCGGATGGCTGCGCCGGAGTCGAGGTAGCGCTGGGCGGCGCTCTGGATGTTCGTGATCGTGACCGCGTCGGCGGCGGCCAGCGTGCCTGCGAGGACGCCGAGGAGGATCGCGAACAGCCCCGCGCGTGCGGTACCAGTGAGGATGTTCCGGCCGATCTCGCTGAGGACGGACACGACCTTCATGCCGCCACCGTCGGTGCTTCGAGATCGATGACGCGGGTGCATGCTGCGCGGGTGCCCGGGTCGTGGGTGGCGATGACGACGATCGCGCCCGATCGGGCGACGCCACCGAGGGTGTCGTTGACGTCGGCGGCTGTGCGCTGGTCGAGCTGTGCGGTGGGCTCGTCGACCAGCAGAAGATCGGGGGCTGCGGCGACGGCGCGGGCGAGCATGAGCCGCTGCGCCTCTCCGCCGGAGAGCATCCGGAACTGCCGGTCGCGGACGGCCGACAGGGCGAAGACGCCGATCAGGTCGTCGGCTTCGCGCTCGGCGTCGCGGCGGTTCATCCCTCGGCACAGGAGCGGGAAGACGACGTGGTCCAGCGCGGTGCGCCGTGGCACGCCGTGCGGGTTCTGGAACACCCAGCGGGTGGTGGCGATCTGCTCGCGGTGGATGGACCCTGCCGTCGGCGTCTCCCACCCGGCGACGATGGAGAGCAGGGTGGACTTGCCCGATCCGGACGGCCCGCACAGGCCGATGACCTCGCCGGGGTCGAACTTGAAGGAGACGGGTGCGAAGAGCTCGCGTCCGCCGGGGTGCGCGTGCGAGAGATCCCTGAGGGTGACGCTCGCGGTCACGGCTGGCCCTCCTGTCCGGGGTGTTCGGTAGCGTCGCAGGTGGCGTTTTGGATTGCCGCACCGAGGTCCACGGTCGTGATCGCGGTCTCCTCGTCGAGGGCGACGAGGGAGTTCCCGAGAGATGCGCCGATGATGGTCACGGGGTGGACAGTGCCTGCGGACTGGATGCATCCGCGGTCTCCGTTGACGGCGAACACCGCGGCGGGCGGGACCTTGAGCGCGGCGATTGGTGTGGCGAGTTGGATGCGGGCAGGAAGCGTCGTCGACGAGGGGTCGGCGACGACCGATGCCGCCTCGGGTGCCTGCAGGAGGGCTTCGAGGAGCTGTGGGTCGGTGCTCACCCCGTCGGAGCCGACGGTGCCGCTCGCGCCGAGGACGGTGAGGACGCGGTCGCCGTCGGTGAGATCGACCGGCAGCGGTTCGACCGCGACGCTCTGGATGGTGCCGGGACCGATGGCGACCGCGTCACCGGGCCTGACGGCCTGGCCGACCCGCAGCGGGCACTCGCTGGCGGCGAGCGACTCGCCTGCGAGCCAGACGACCTCCTCCAAGTCGAGCCTGTAGGCCTCATCGCCGTCCGCGCCGCCGGCTGCGAGCTTCATCTCGCGCACGGCGCGCGCGGTGTCCCACCCGTAGTACCCGGTCTCCTCCACGCTGAAGCCCAGGCGCGTCAGCTCGCGCTGGAAGACATGCACGTCCTCACCCCGGTCGCCGACGCCGAGGCTGCGGTAGAGCGGGGTGTCCGTGTGCACAGCGTAAACCGGCGCGTAGTCGATCGTCGCGACAATGGTCCCGGCGACGATGTTCGTCCCCGGCGTGCACCAAGTCGCGGTCAGCGTCCCGGTGCGCGTGAGCGGGAGCTGTGCGGGTTCGCCGATGGTCAGACGCACCTGTACCGAGCGCTCGTCGACGAAGTCCTCCGATGCCGCCGGCGCGGACGTCGGTGCAGCGCCTGCGGCGAGATCGCCGGGGGTGTCGACGGGTCGTAGGGCGAAGCCGGCGATCCCCGCGGCCGCGACCAGAATCGCCGCGCTCATCGTAGTCAGCGCGATCGCTGATCGTCGCGACGTCATTGCACGTTCACCGCGTATCCGTTGCCGCTGAAGCAGGACTGGGCCTCAGCGGAGTTGACGTCATAGGAGGCGTTGTCAAACCCGGACTCGAGGTCCGCGGCGAAGGCCTCCCCCGTGTAGTCGGCGCTGACCAGCTGCGCCTCGCGCAAGCACGCCGCAACCGCAGCGGCAGGGTCGGCGAGAAGGTCGGGGTTGCCCTGCTGCACCGTGAAGAGGGACTCAATGGGGGCGAGCTCGTCCGAGCAGTCCGCCCCGATCGACATGTATCGCTCGACCTCCTCGCCGCCGCTCAACGGTGGGGGCGTGATCCGCCAGACGCCGTTGGTGTCCTGACGGTAGGTCTCGTCGTACCCCGCGTCGGTCATGCACTCCGCGTAGAGGCGGTGGGCCTCGTCGTAGTCCTGCTGAGCGATCGAGCCGGTCTCCATCGAGCGTTCGAGGACCTCGAGAACGAAGGCGTTGTCCGTCGTCTCCATCTTCTGCTCGAACAGCTCCGTCAGGCTCCCCGCGAGCACCTCAGACTGCCCGCTCTCGCCGGAGCCCGGCACCTCGCCGGACTCGGTCACGCACCCCGCCAGCGCCAACGTCGCCAGCAGCACCATCGCAAGCCCTGGCGCCTGCTTCCGTCGTTTGGACATCGTCATTCCTTCCGTCGCAGAACCACCGTCCTGCTTAGTTCTACGGAGGGCACGGTCAGGACAGCGTCATGCCGGTGCTGACCCTCAGCTGACGGTGGGTGCGGCATCATCGAATGGGAGGTGATGAAGATGCGAGTACTCGTGGTGGAAGACGACCGCAACCTGGCGGCGTCACTCCAAGAGAGCCTCCGCGCCGAGGGGATGAACGTGGAGGTCGCCCACGACGCTGAGCGTGCCCTCGAGACCCTGCGCGACGTGGACGTCGACGTCGTCCTCCTCGACCGCGACCTTCCGCGCATGAGCGGAGACGAGATGTGCCGAGCACTACGGGCCTCCGGGTACCCGGCCGCCATCCTGATGCTCACCGCGGCCGGCGCCCTCCGCGATCGCGTGGAGGGCCTCGACCTCGGCGCGGACGACTATCTCGCGAAGCCATTCGCATACCTGGAACTGCTCGCACGGATCCGCGCGCTGGCACGTCGGCAGTCGAGCACAGCCTCCCCGATCCTGGAGTGGGGGAGCCTTCGGATCGACACCGCTCGTCGGCTCGCCGAACGCGACGGGCGACGCCTGCCCTTGTCGCCGAAGGAGTTCGATCTGCTGGAGTCGCTCGTGGTCGCCGGCGGTGGGTTCGTCTCCCGGATCGATCTGCTGGATACTGCCTGGGACGATCCCGACCGACTGTCCGCCGGTGTGCTCAAGACCGCCATGCACTCGCTTCGCCGCAAGCTCGGCGACCCCTCGATCCTCGCCTACAGCGCGGGGTTCGGCTATCGACTGGAAGGAGCTGACGATCATGTCCACATCTGAGCGCACGCAAAGCCTGCGCCGCCGACTGGCGCTGAGCACCACCGGGTTCTTCCTGCTCGTGGGCGTGATGCTCGTCTTCGCCCAGTACGCGCTGCTGAGCGCCGTCATCGAACAGTCCATCGACAGCACCTCCGGCGGCTCGACCCAGTCCCCGAGTAGCGAACAAGCCGTCGGCGCGGTCCTCGCCGTGGCCGAAGAACTGCAGTGGACAGTGACGATCGTCTCCGCCGTGATCGTCGTCGTCCTCGCGCTCGTCGCCGGCGCACTCACCTGGCACACCGCATCCCGGTCCCTAGGGCGCGTCGCGGACGTCACGGCGCTGGCCCGAGACCTCTCGGAGAAGAGCCTGTCCGACCGCATCGCCCTGGAAGGCCCCGCCGACGAGATCAAGGACCTGGCTGACACCCTCGATGGGATGCTCGAACGCCTCGAGTCGGCGTTCCGCTCGCAGGAGCGGTTCGTCTCATCCGCGTCACACGAATTGCGGACCCCCATCGCGGCCATCCGGACCGCACTCGAGCCACAACTCCTGCACGACAGGTTCTCCGCGGACGTCCGTCCCTCGGTCGAGCGAGCACTCGATGCCGCGAAGCGAGCCGAACAGCTCATCTCCTCGCTCCTCCAGCTCGCACGCGCCAGTGCGCCGTCCTCGCGGGCCGTCGAGTCCGTCCGGCTCGACGACATTGCCGAAGCCCTGTCCGAGACAGCTGCGGAGGAAGCCACCCGGCACGGCGTCACGCTGACGTCGAGCTCAGCGCCCGTGACCGTCCGCGGCGAGCACACGCTCCTCACCCAGCTCGCCTCGAACCTTGTCGACAACGCCCTCATCCACAACGTCGAGGGCGGATGGATCGACGTCGCCCTCGAGAACCGGGGCTCGTCCGCACGGCTGACCGTGAAGAACACCAGCGCTGGACTCACCGGGCCGCTGGACCATCTCCTCGAACCATTCGACCGCGGGAACCACACCAGATCAGCAGGCGACGGCCCCAACGGATACGGGCTGGGACTGGCGATCGCGAAGGCCATCGTCGACGAACACAACGGGCGACTGACCCTCGCCGTGCAGAATGAGAGCACCTTCGTCGCCACGGTGGAGCTTCCCGCCGTGGTCGGGACAGAAGAAGAGGCGGGATCGCATACCGTACATGCGCCCGCCTCTTCTCACTGAGATCAGCCGCGGAGCTGGTACCAGGCCTCGCCGAGACCCCAGATGCCGGTGCTCGCGTAGGCGTAGGACGACGACGAGCCCCAGTTCGACAGCTCGCTGACCGCGCCGTGCTGAGCGTAGGAACGCCCCTCGGTTCCTCCCCAGCTGGTCGTGCTCGCTTCGGAGTGGAAGATGCTGCGCGAGGTTGACCCCTGACCTGCGGCCAGCGCTGGGGATGTCGCTCCGAACACGCCGGCGACAACGAGCGCGGCTCCCACCGCCGTCGTGACGGCGCGCCTTCTCGGCCGCGCCGGGGATGATACGGACTTCTTCGTGGACATGAGAGTTCCTTCCAGATGGATGTGGCGGGGCGATCGCCCTGCTGGTCGGCAGTCTCGCATCGCATCCTCACGAAATCAATAGGAAACATAGATGTAGACATGTTTGTTCATGGTGCGTCACACAACGGCCGTCGGCGACTCATGCGTACCGGTCACAGCAACCTAGACATCTCTCCTGCTAGATCACAAAGGCGCTCTGAGTGCTGCGTCAACCCATGAGAACGCGGTCGGCGGCTCCGATAAGATGTGTGGGCCTACATCTAGCCGCGTATGTTAAGTAGACGAGGCTCGCCGCAAGACCGAATTCACGGCAGGCCGCACACGTCAGGATGCACGACATTCTCTTTGCGGCCCCGCCCGCCCTATGAGGTGTTCGTCAGGAGATTGAAGCGTGGGTTCCCGAGCGGCCTACTCGATCGTGTCGCTATCCTGAATCGGCCTGACTTTTGTTCCTATCGGGAGCGTTGTCCGGCAGGTGCCGGCTGGCCTGATTCTTGGTCAGCGTAATACGCGTCTTCGACCTCGGCGGGGGTGCGCATGTCGAGCTCGCCGTGGAGCCGCTGGTTGTTCCACCACCACACCCACTCGAGCGTCGCGAGCTCGACCTGCTCGACCGTCCGCCACGGCCCGCGTTGACGGATCAGCTCGGTCTTGTAGAGGTTGTTCACCGCCTCCGCCATCGCGTTATCGAACGAGTCGCCGACCGTTCCCGTTGAGGGGACGGCGCCAAGTTCGACGATTCGCTCGGTGTAGACCATCGCCATGTAGTTCGACCCGTGGTCCGAGTGATGCGTCACGCCCGTCAGATCCCCACCAGCACCCCACGCGGCCATGTCGAGGGCCTGCATCGGCAAGATCTCCGACCGCAGCGTCGACGCAACGTTCCAGCCCACGATGCGGCGCGAGTAGACGTCGGTGACGAACGCGACATACGCGAACCCGGACCACGTCGCAACATAGGTCACGTCGCAAACCCAGAGCCGCCGGGCGCCGGTGCGGTGAAGCGGCGGTTCACCAGATCGCTGGGCAGCACCGTCGTCTTGTCGGAGCGGGTGGTCAACACCCGTTTCGACTTCCGGACGCCGCGGACGCCGGCGAGGCGCATGAGGCGCTCGGTCTGGTCGCGGCCGACGTCCCATCCTTGCCGGCGCATCAGCGCGTGCATCTTCCGCCGCCCGTAGACGCCGTAGTTCTCCGCATGCAGCCTGGCGACCTCGGAGACGAGCAGCTCGTCCTTCAACTGCCTGGCCGACGGTGCGCGACCGACCGCAGCGCGATACCCGCGCGCCGTGAGGAACCCTTGAACCGCCGGGCGCAGCACCCGGCAGATGAGCTCGACCGGCGAAACGATCCCGGTACTCGTCGATAAACCGGATCATCTCGGTCAGGGGCGGCCTGGCTCCTTCGCGAAAAACACGCTCGCAGCCTTGAGAATCTCGTTCGCCTTGCGCAACTCGGCGTTCTCGTTCTCGAACTGCTTGATCCGCTGCGCCGCCTCAGTGGTGACGCCGGGCTTCACCCCCGCGTCCACCTCATAACGGCGCTGCCAGAGGCGCAGCGTCTCCGGGCTCATCCCGAGCAGCCCGGCCACGTGACGGACCGCGCTCATCATGTTCGGGTGCGACGGCCGCGTTTCCGCGAGCATCCTGAGCGCCCACTCACGCATCTCCGGCGAATACTCCCTGTTCATCGAGTTCCATCCCTGCTTGAAGAACGGAACGAAAGTCAGGCCGATTCAGTCGGGGCACATATGGCGACTCGGATTGAGTCGCCACTCGCCTGGTGCAGAGCAGCGACTCCATAACCCGCACCCGTCTCGCACCCCGTCAGGACAAGTGCTCCCACGGTACAGACCACCGCCGCAGCCAGGAATCTGCTCAGCATCGGTAGCTGCCGTACTCGACGTTCGCGGCCACCTCGAAGTCGTTGAGACACTGATTTCCTCCATCCAGAGGGTAGTTGCCCGAGGAGGGGAGGGCAGGCACGGCTGGCGCACCGGCGCCTGTGGCAGTTGCCCTCTGCCACGAGTGCGCTTGTTCGTGGGCGAGGAGATTGCCTCTCCCCAGGGCTGTGCGGCACGGTGTCGGTATCATGGCGCATCTCACTGACGCGATGGGCGACCGGCGCCGCGCGAACTGAGCGGCCTGAAACGTGTCCCGTGGATAGCGATGCGCGGGCGAGTAGGGAGAAGATGTCGTTGCCTCGCCCCAGTCTGTGGTTGATCGCGGTGGTCGCGTTCGTGGTCTTCGCAGCGATCTTCGTGCTCCAAGGAGTTCCCGATCAGTTCCTCGTCCTTCGCAATGCAGCGACCTTCCCCGCAGGCGATCGGGAGTACCTCGTCGGGCAGGTTGCGCTCGTCGCCGTCTTCCAGGCTTTCGTCATCGGTGTTCTGCACTGGCATCTGCACGTTCTCGACCGACGCGTGCGCGGGGATCACGTGACCTTTCTCGTGCTCTTCGTGTGGGGCTCGTTGGTGTGGCCGGTGACGGCGTTCACTGATGCGTACTGGGACTACGAGTATTGGGGGCAGGGGAGCTGGCGTGCTTCCTTCGATCTCGCGTTCTTTTCGGTGCCGCTGAGTCTCGTGGCCCTCATCGTGATGATCGTACGAGGGTCCCTGATCGGAAGAAGGGCCCGTGCGTGACTCACGTCCGTTGGAGGATGGGAGTCACGGTCGCCTACGCGCGGACGCCGCCCTGTCTTCCCTCACAGAGGAGCACCAGATGACCACCTACGCCCAGAACCTGAATGAGATCCTCGACCGCGAGGCTCTTCCCGCGGGCGGGGTCGTCTCCGGCGACGTCGACTACGTCGCGCACGGTGTCGCTTTTCGTGGGTACCAGGCCCGTCCCGCCGGGGGCGGCCCCTACCCAGGCATTCTCGTCGTACACGATTGGCTCGGTGTGACCGACTACGTCCGGATGCGCTGCGACATGCTGGCCCGTCTCGGCTACGCGGCGTTCGCCGCGGACGTCTACGGGGCGGACATGCGCCCCGCACCTCAGGATGCTGCCGCCGTCGCCAGCGGCTTCTACCAGGATCGCGCGCTGTGGCGACAGCGGCTCGCGGCCGCGTTCGAGTGGCTGCTCGCCGAGCCGTCCGTCGACCCCGCGCGCACCGCGGCGATCGGCTACTGCTTCGGCGGAACCTCTGTGATGGAGCTGGCGCGGACAGGCGCCCCCGTCGACGCCGTCGTGAGCTTCCACGGCGGCCTGCTCACCGGTCCGGCGGGGGAGGCGACGCGAATCACAGCCAAGGTGCTCGTCCTCCACGGGGCGGCCGACCCCGTCGCCCCGGACGACGCGCTCCTCGCCTTCGAGAACGACCTGCGGACTGCTCCTGAGATCGACTGGCAGATCGTCACGTACGCCAACGCGATGCATGCCTTCACGCTCCCCGATGCGAACGCACCCGAGCACGGCGCCCTCTTCGACGCCACCGCCGAGCGCCGCAGCTGGACGGCGATGAAGTCCTTCCTCAACGAGGTCTTCGACTGAGAGGACCGGGTCGCGCCACTTCCGGGTGTCTTCGCGTCGATCCGGCGTGACGGCTGAGGTGACCATGGACCCCGGCCGCATCCGATCCTCGACGCTCCCGATCGAGCTCATGACGGCGGTCGACGAGGCGGTGGGCACGGAGCGGTCCTCGCCTGCGACCCATGCGGTACGTGCGCCGTGGCGGCAGATGGCTTCGTCGGTTGCTGCGCTGCCGCGACCGACGCGTTCCTCCGCGTGTGTCGTGCGCACCGACGGGCTCGCGCGAGCGCCCCACCAGGCTCAGAGTCCGAGCTGGCCCAGTCTCTCCTCGAACCGCATCTGCACATCCTCGGGCTCCTCGTCGTCGATCTCGCTCCAGATCGCGTCGAGCTCCTTCTGCACCGACTCGGGGAGCGCGGCGAACTTCTTGTCCCACGCGGCGATCGGGGTCCAGTAGCCGACGACCTTGAACCGCGTCGCGGGCAGGCCGAGCTCCTTGCGCAGGTATTTGCGCACATCACGCAGCGCAACGGTCTCCCCCGCAACCCAGACGTACCCCTCGTCGAGGGTGAGGCGTTCGTCGACGACCCCGCGCACCAGCTGGCCGAGTGCGCTCGGGCCGTGGCCGTTGCCGCCGATGACCCAGGTGACCTCTACGTGGCTGCCGCCCTCGAACGCGAGCCGGTCCTGTTCGCTGGGCACCTCGATCACGACGCGGGTGCGGACTCCCCTCGGCGTCTCCGCCGCGATGCGCATGACGGCGGGCACACCGGTGAGATCGGCCACGAGCACCTGCCAGGTGATGCCGTCCGGTGGCGAGTACAGCCCGGTCGGCGCGGTCAACCCGAGCACGTGGCCGGGTTCGGCGCGCGCCGCCCAGGGGCCCGCGATGCCCGCCTCATGAATCACGAAGTCGATGTCGAGCTCTCCGAGATCTGGGCGCACGCCACTGATCGTGTAGGTGCGCATCGGTGCCTCGGGCGCACCCTCCGGCGTCTCCCACCAGTCGCCGACCGGCACGGGCAGCGACACGTCGGTCGGGTCTTCGCCGTGCGGAAAGAACACCCGCACGTACTCGTCGCCGATGCCGGTGCTGAGGAAGTCGGCGACGCCCTCGCCGCCGAGGGTGACACGGACCAGATTCGGTGTGAGGGTGGCGGTGCTGCTGACGATGCCGCGGTGGATGGTCACGGTGTCTCCGTCTCTTCGTTCATGGTGGGGGAGGGAGGAGGAAAATCGGTTGCGAGCGGGCTCACGGCGGGGAGCTGCAGCTGCGCGAGCCAGGAGTCGCGGTACAGCCCGTCGGTGGCGAGGAGCTGCTCGTGCGTACCGCGCTGGATCGTGCGCCCGCCGGCGAAGACCACGATCTGCTCGGCCGTGGCGGCCTGCGGCAGCCGGTGCGCGATGAGCACGGTCGTGCGGCCCTTGCGCAGCGCGGCGATCGCGGCGTCCACCGCGTCGCGGTGCTGAAGTCCGACGTCGGCGGTCGCCTCATCGAGGATCACGATCGGGGGATCGGCCAGGAACGCGCGTGCGACGGCGAGCTGCTGGATACGTCCTTCGTCCATCGGCACGGCAGACGCATCCGAGGAGTCCGCATCACCGCCCTCTCGATGCAGCACGTCGACGGCCCAGTCGGCCCCTGCCGAGCGCAGCGCGGCGACCAGCCGGTCGTGACCGGCGTCGGGATCGACCAGTCGCAGGTTGTCGGCGATCGTTCCGCGGAACTGGTGCAGCTCTTGCGACAGGTAGTACGGCGTGCCGGCTCCGGACCCGAGATGCACGCTGCCCGACGTCGGCGGATGATGCCCGGCGATCACCCGAGCGACGGTGCTCTTGCCCGACCCCGAGGTGCCCACCAGCGCCACGGTCGTTCCCGGCGGGACCTGCAGGTCGATGTCGCTGATGCCGCGACCGGTGGTCGGGTAGCGAAACGTCACGCCGCGCACCTCGATGCCGGCGGATGCCGCGGGGGCCGCATCCGATTGCGCGCCCCGCGCACCCGGGGCCGCCGGAGCGAGGTCGATGACGCCCACGAGGCGTGCGAGACCGATCGCCGCGCGCTGGATGTCGTCGAGGCCGAAGATCAGCTGTCCGACCGGGCCGAACAGGCGGTGGAAGAGCAGTGCCGCGGTCGTCACCATGCCCACCGTGATCGCACCCGCGGACTCCCGCAGGAAGCCGGTGCCGAGGATCGCGACCAGGCCGACCAGCTCGCCTCCGTTTATCCACCGGAACAGCCGATTGGTCACCCGCACGCCCTCGATCTGCATCCGGATGGATGCCTCGGCGCGCGCGGAGACGCGGGCGATCGCGTGCTCCTGTTCGTTGAACGCGGTGAGCGTGTCGATGCCCGCGACCGTGTCGAGCACGGCTTGGCTGCGCGCGGCCTCCCGCACGCGCACCTCACGGAACACGACGCGCGACTTCCGCAAGAATGCGCGGGTGCCGAGGACGTAGAAGGGTGCGGAGGCGATGCCCGCCAGCGCGAGCCACGGGTCGAGCGCCGTCAGAGCGACCACCGAGACCGCGATCGCGAAGACGGCCGACAGCAGGGTCGGCGCGACGCTGCCTCCGGCCTCCGCCACGGCATCGACGTCGCCCGTGACGCGGGAGAGCAGATCGGCGCTCTCGCCGTCGTCGACCACGCTCACCGGTAGCCGCATCGCCGCGGTGAACACCTCTTCGCGCAGGCTGGCGAGCACGTCCTGCACCAGGCCGGTGAGCACCCGCACCGCCCACAGCGTCACCGCCGCCGCGCCGATGGCACCGGCGCCGGCGCCGGCGACCCAGCCGGCGATGGTCGCGAACCCCGCGTCGGATGACACGGCGTCGACGATGCGCCCCAGGCACGCGGGCATCACGATGCCGAGAGCGGATGCCGCGACGAACAGCAGAACGACCCCCGCGGTCCTGCCCGGATGCTGCCGGAACAACGCCCCGACCACGGTGCGCACGCGGGCGCTGGAGGCGATCGGCAGCAGGGGGGTGGTGTCGAGCGGCTCACTCATGCCGAGCATCCGATCCGTGCGAGGCGAGTTCGACGACCCGGTCGCAGGCGCCGAGCAGCACCGGAGAGGTGGTGATCACGATGACGGTGCCGGGGTGCGCGGCGAGGGAGCGTGCGATGTGCGCCTCGGTGACGGCATCCACCGCCGAGGTCGGCTCATCCAGCACGAGCACGTCGGCCTCCGCGTGCAGCGCCCGCGCGATCCCGATGCGCTGTCGCTGCCCGCCGGACAGACGGCGGCCGGCTTCGCCCACCTGCGTCTGCCAGCCGCCGACCTGCGCCACCGTATCGCGCAGAGCCGCGATGTCGACGAGACCTGGTTGCGGCGATCCGTCGACGCCCTGTCCGCGCACGGCCTCGCGGAGGGTCCCGCTCACGATCGTCTGCCGGTGCGGAGGGGCGACGACGCGCCGGCGGTACTCCACCGGATCCCACTCCGTCAGGTCCCGCCGCTCGCCGCCGCCGACGAGCTCGACCCGACCGGGCTCGGGCGGCGTGCGCAGGCCGAGGAGTCGCGAGAGCGCCCGGGCCGCCTCGCTGTCGGCAGGACGGATGCCGAGCAGCTCGCCCTCCCTCACCTCCACGAATGATTCGCGCGCAGCGTCGGCGCGGAAGGCCAGCACGATGTCATTCGCCGGATGCCGACGTCCCGCACGCGCGACAGGCTCATCGAGCAGGTCGTCGGCGTCGATGACCTCGGCGAGCCGCTTCGCCGAAGCGAGCTTGTGGATCCAGTTCGAGGGGAACGAGCCCGCGTAGGCGAGGTAGCCGCTGATGAACTGTGCGAGGCCAAGCACGGTGACCAGCTCGCCGATGCTGATGCGCCCCTCGGACGCGAACCACGCCGACATGCCGGCGAGCGCGGTCGTCGCGACTGCGGCCAGCGTGCTGCTGATCGCCTCGTATGAAGCGAGGGATCGACCGGCGGCCGTCGCGGCGCGCCGGGAGGTGTCGCTCGCGGCGACGTAGCGCCGCACCGCCTCCTCGCGCGCACCGATGCCGACGAGCACACGGAAGCCGCTCATGAAGTCGGCCGCGACGGCCCCGGCCTCTGTCGCCGCCCGCTGCTCGGCGAGGCCGCGGCGCTCGAGGGGACGCGACACGGCCTGCATCACGAACATGATCGCGATCGTGGAGCCGAACACGACGAGCGTCGCGACCGGTGAGATCACGAGCATCGCGAGTCCGGCACCGATGATCGCGGCGATCGTGGAGCACTGCTGGGCCACCGACCAGGCCACTCCGGCCACGCGATACGTGTCGGAGGTCACGAAGGTCAGGGCCTCGCCGGGCATCAGCGCGCGGCGGGACAGCCTCGGCCGCAGCATCCGCGACAGAGCGAGGTGACGCAGCGCCTGCTCGCCGTATCCGTAGACCGAGACCATGAGGCGGGATGCCGACTGGTAGCTGACGGTCAGCAGAAGAAACGTCACCACCAGCACGCCGATCCAGCTCGCGAGCGCGACCGGGTCGGCGGGGAGCACGGCGCGGTCGATCGTCGCGCCGATGACGACCGGGATCGTGGCCTCGGCCAGGGCGTGCACGATGAGCAGCGCGGTGGCCCCCGCGAGGGCGATGCCGCGACCCTCCGCCTTCAGCGCGATCCCGAAGAGCCGGCGTGGAGTGGTCGTCACGGTTGTCGTCACGGCGTCCGCCGACCGAGCGGCAGCACGAGCGGCGTGCCGGAGACCGGGTCGGTGATCACGGTGCAGGGGAGGTCGTACACGGCCTGCACGAGCTCGGCGGTGATGATCTCGCGAGGGTCGCCCTGCGCCACGATGGCTCCGTCGCGCATCGCCACGAGGTGGGTCGCGTAGCGCGCGGCGTGGTTCAGGTCGTGCAGCACGGCCACGACGGTGGTGCCGCCGCGGTGCAGATCTGCGAACAGCTCCATCAGGTCGATCTGGTGCGCGATGTCGAGGAAGGTCGTCGGCTCGTCCAGCAGCAGGTGCCGCGTCTGCTGGGCGAGGGCCATCGCCACCCAGACACGCTGCCGTTGGCCGCCCGAGAGCTCGTCGACCAGGCGGCGCGACAGCTCGGTCACCCCGGTCGCCGCCATCGCCGCGGAGACCGCGCGTTCGTCGGCGCCGCTCCACGTGCGCATCGCGCTCTGGTGCGGAAACCGTCCTCGGCCGACGAGGTCGGCGACCGTGATCCCGTCGGGGGCGAGGGACGACTGGGGGAGGAGCCCGAGCTTGCGCGCCGCCTCCTTCGGCTTGAGGGAGCGCAGCTCGGTGCCGTCGAGCAGCACGACGCCGGCGGTCGGACGCAGCAGCCGGGCGAAGCCTCGGAGGAGGGTCGACTTGCCGCATGCGTTCGGTCCGATGATGATCGTGAACGAGTCGTCTGGCACCTCCAGCGAGAGCGCGGAGATGATCGGACTGTCCCCGTAGCCGAGCGTGATGTCGCGGGCCAGCAGTGATGCGGTCATGGTGTTCCTTTCAGGTGCGGCGCGCGTACTGGGCGGCCAGCAGCCAGGCGAGGTAGAGGCCGCCGATCGAGACCGTGACGACGCCGACCGGGACCGCGATGAGCTGGGCGACGCCGTCGGACACGACGACGAGGGCGGCGCCGGTGAACATCACGGGGACGGCGCTCATCGGCGTGTTCGAGCGGGTCAGACGCTGCGAGATCTGCGGAGCCGCGAGCGCGATGAACGAGATGGGTCCCGCGGCCGCGGTGACCAGCGCGACCAGCGCGACGCCGAACACCATCGCGGCGAGCCGGGTGCGCCCGGGACTGATGCCGAGCGCGGTCGCCGCATCGTCGCCCATCTCGAGCACCGGCAGCGTGCGGTTCAGCGGCAGCGACAGCAGGGTGACGATCGCGAACACGATCGAGGCGGGGATCAGCTGGTCGAAGCCGAGCGAGGCGAGCGAGCCCGCCCCCCAGGTTGCGGCCATCATGGCCTTCTCGACGCTGACCGAGATCAGGATCCAGGAGGTGAGTGATCCGAGCCCCGCCGAGACGCCGATGCCGACGATGATCAGGCGGAACGACGACAGGGTGTTCTTGTTCGCCAACACGTAGACGAGCAGTGCGGTGATCAGGCCGCCCACGAGCGCGCCGGCCGCCTTGAACGTGTAGGTGTTGAGCTCCAGCACCACCATCGTGACGGTCACGCCGAACTGTGCGCCGATGCCGAAGCCGATGATGTCGGGAGAGCCGAGGGGATTGCGGGTGAGCGATTGGAAGATGCCCCCGGCGAGAGCGAGCGCTGCGCCGCAGAGCACGGCGAACAGTACGCGCGGGAGCCGCCACTCGAACACCACCTGGCGGATGTCGGGGTCGGAGGACGGGTCGAGGATGGCGCGGATGACCGAGCCGAAGTCCACGTCGTACGCGCCGATCGTCATCGAGGCGAGACCCGCGGCGACGATCACGACGGCGAGAACCGCGCAGACCACGATCGACCGCACCGGGATGAGGGTCGCGATGCGCGCCGTCTCGATCCGGATGTGCACGCGTCCGTGGTCGACGGGGATGGAGCGGTGCTGGTCGACGCTCACAGTCCGCTCACCCGTCTGCGGCGCACGAGTGCGATCAGGAGGGGAGCGCCGAGCAGGGCGGTGACGATCCCGACCCGCAGCTCTCCGCTGGGGAGCACGATGCGCCCCAGGATGTCGGCGAACAGCAGGAAGGACGGGCCGATGAGCATCGAATAGGTGAGCACCCAGCGTTGATCGGGCCCCGTGAACCAGCGCACGATGTGGGGGATCATCAGTCCGACGAACGCGATGGGGCCGGCGGCCGCGACGCTCGTGCCGGCCAGCAGGGTCACCGCGATGATCACCAGCACGCGGGTGACCTGCACCCGGGCACCGAGCGCGCGGGCGAGGTCGTCGCCGAGCGCCAGGGCGTTCAGGGAACGGGCGCAGAGCAGTCCGAGGAGGAGACCGGCCACGATCAATGGCGTCGCCCAGGCGAGCTGGTCGAGGGTGCGTCCGCCGATCGAGCCGACGCTCCAGAAGCGCATGACCTGGAGGGTGCCCAGGTCGCGCAGCACGATCGCGGTCGTGAGACCCGTGAACGCCGCGCCGAGGGCGACTCCGGCGAGCGTCAGCTTCATGGGCGTCGCTCCGGAGGCGCCGAACGAGCCCAGCGCGTAGACGAGGATGGTGAGCGCGAAGGCGCCGGCGAGGGCGAAGGGCACATAGGCGCCCGGGGTCGTCAGCCCCAGCACGCCGACCGCGAAGGTGACGGCGAAGGAGGCACCCGCGTTCACACCCAGGATGCCGGGGTCCGCCAGCGGATTGCGGGTGAATGCCTGGATCAGGCCGCCGCACACGGCGAGGGCGGCGCCGACGACGACGCCGAGCAGCGTGCGGGGAACACGCAACTCCCTGACCATGAGGTGCAGGGTGTCGGCGTCGTCGTAGGCGAACAGGGCCTGCAGCACGGTGAGCGGGTCGATCGCGCGGTTGCCGACCGCGAGCGAGGCGATCACGGCGAGCACCAGCACCGCCGCGGAGGCGATCAGTCCCAGGACGAGCGCGGCGCTCCGGTGCGGGGAGTCGCCAGCACGACCCCCCGCCCGTGTGTTGGAGACGTCCGTGCCGTCTGCCGTCGCCACGGACATCTCTCGGCTCACTCGCCCGCGATGGTCGGCTTGCCCTGCAGCGCGGCAGCGAGGTCGTCGACGTACTTCGGGAGGATGTACTTCAGCGACAGCACGGTCGGCGCGCTGATGGCGGAGGCCTCCGCGGCATCCGCGTAGATCACGTACGAACCCTGCGCGATCGGGTTCCAGCGGGAGACGACCTTGTTCTCGACGGTGTATTTGCCGTCGGCCGCGGTGCTGCCCCATGCAGCGAACAGGTCGGCCTGCACGTCGTACAGCTTCTCCAGGCTGACGCCGGTGTACCAGTTGTCGCCCTCGGCGCTCGCGAGGAAGCTGTCCATGGCCGAGGTGGACGTGAAGCCGAGCGCTTCGGTGATGCGTACGCGGGGGTCGTACTTGAGGTAGACCCCGAGGTCGGTGCCGCCCTCGTTCAGAGTCAGGCCCCAGACGAAGGTCTTGCCCTGGAACTCGGGATGCTCGCCGGCGAGGGTGCTGATCTGTCCCTCGGTCTCGGTGATCAGCTCCTCGGCCTTGGCCTCCTCCGACAGCGCCTTGCCGACGGTGCGCGTCATGCTCTCCCAGGTGCCCGGGTTCCAGGGGCCCTCGATGTAGGGGACGGTGGGCGCGATCTCGCTGAGACGCTCGTACTCGATGTCGCTCACGCCCGAGTACAGGCTGAGGATCAGATCGGGCTTGAGCGCCTTGATCGCCTCGTAGTTGGGGCCGTCGTCGGTGTAGGGGATGAGCTCCGGGGTCTTGCCATAGTGCTCGGTGACGAAGGTCTCGAACCAGGGCTGGTAGCCGCTCTCGCCCGCGCCCCAGACCTTCTCGATGCCGACGGGGTTCGTGCCGAGGGCCGCGACGATGTCGGGCGTCATCCAGCCGAGGGCGACGACGCGCTGGGGCTTTTCGCGGATCACGGTCTGGCCGTGGCCGTGCTCGATGACCACGCCGTCGGCGGACGTCGACGATGGAGTCGACTCCGCGCCGACGCCGGAGCTCGAGCATCCGGCGAAGGTGAGGGTGACGGCGAGGGCCGCGGCGACGAGCGCGCAGCCTCGCCGGAACGTCCGGCGCGCGAGAGCGTGCGACATGGTTCTCCTTCAGAGAGGTGGGAGGGGATGCCGCGCCAGCGCGGCGAGAGAAGTTAGGTAAGCATTCCCTAACAGATCGATGCTGTCACGCTGATGGCGCGGTCAGTGTCGATGATTGGACGACTTGTGTCGTCAAACCGACAGGTGAGATCGGTGAGCGAGGGAGGTCAGCGCCAATAGAGGTGATGCGCGGAGTCGGCCTGTACGCGGGCGACGTGCTGTCGTGGGGTGAGGCCGAACCGCTGCTTGAAGCTCGCGGAGAAGGCGCTCGTCGTGGCGTAGCCGCACCGGTGCGCGGCGGCGCCGATGGGAATGCCATCCACGATCAGCCGCGCGCCGAGAGTCATCCGCACGCCGGTGCGCCATCTGCCGAAGGTCATGCCCACATCGTTGTGGAAGATGCGCAGCACGGTGCGCTCGTGCAGCCCGTGGGCGAGGAAGAGCTCTCCGGCGCTGCGCGGATCGCCCGGGTCATCCAGCACTGCTCGTACCAGGGCTCGCACCCGGTCATCGGCGGGTATCGGGACTTCGCCCCACCCCTCGAGCGCTTCCGGGACCGGCTGCTGGAGCATCTCGATCAGCGTGGACTGGATGCGCACGCGCAGGTCGGTGGGCATGTCGTTGATGCCGAGGTGCAGCAGCATCTCCTGCACGGCGCGCGGGACCGGCACGCGGGCGACCTCGTCGATCGGGGCCAGCGCCGAGGTCGCGGGCAGGTAGGTGTAGCAGCCGATGGAGTCCCGCTCGTGGTGCGCCGTGTGCGGCGTGCGCGCGGGGATCCACACGCCCTGGCCCGGAGCGAGTCGCCACATCGCGTCCTCCAGATGCACCCACACGGTGCCGCGATAGCACCAGGCGAGCATGGCGTCGGAGTGGCGGTGCGGAGGAGAGAGCGGGCGTGTGCCGGTATCGTCCCCGGTGACCACGCCCGTGCCCATGAGGTACGGCGCGACGACGGACGATGGATGCGTCGGACTCGCTTCCCAGTCGGCTTGGCTGTAAGGGTTCACGTCGGATTCCGTCGCCCGGCGTTCGGGCAGGTGGTTATCGGTTCCCCTCAGGGGATGACCCCGCTGGCGGAGTCCCGTCTGTGACGATTGTAGAAGCGCCGTCGCCCCGCCGTCGCGACGCGGGTGGTCCAGAGCGGGCAGTGGCCCCGCGCCATCGCCGACTCCAAGCGCTGGCTCGCCGAGAGCATCCGACACGGCGCGCTCCTCGACGTCGGCTCCGGGCACGGCCCGGTCAGCCACTTCGCCGGACTGTGGGCGCGCGGCGGCACCACCACCGCGCCGACGGCCGCGGAGATCGAGGCGGAATGGTGGGCGCACATCGCCGACATCCGCCGGGACATCGAGACGCTTCCGTTCGTGCGCGAAGTCGGGGCCGGAAGCCTTCCGCGCGATGTCTTCGAGGGCTACCTCGCGCAGGACGCCCTCTACCTACGCGACTACGCGCGGGTACTCGCCGATGCCTCCCGTCTCGCGCCGACCTCGACCGAGCGTGCGTTCTGGGCCGGGTGCGCGCGGAACGCGATCCTCGGTGAGCTGCAGCTGCACGAGAGCTGGCTCGCCGGCGCGAGCAGACGCGAGATGCATGCCGACGCCGTGACGACGGCTTACCTCAACCACCTGCTCGCCGCCTCCGCACGGGGTGACTACGCCGTTCTCATCGCCGCGTTGCTGCCCTGCTTCTGGGTGTATCAGGACGTCGGCGCGCGCCTGCATCCGCTGTCCCATCCAACGCACCCGTACCGCTCGTGGCTCGACACCTAGGCCGACGAGGCGTTCGCGGACTCCACGCGGCACGCCATCGACATCGTGGCGCATGCGGCCGCGTCGGCCCGCGAAGACGTCCGGGCGGCGATGCGGGAGGCCTTCCGGGCGTCGGCGCACCACGAACGGGCCTTCTTCGCCCGCGAGTGACGGGTGCCGCGATCGGACCGCGGAGTCAGCCGTTCGCTGCGACGGAGAGCTCCTCCCACTGCTTCCACGTGTCCAGTCGCTGCTGGTACAGATGCGGGACGAGCTGTGTCGGCATCGTTCCGAACAGCACGCGCAGCGGGGGCTGGTCGGCGTCGACGATCTTCAGGATGGCGCGGCCGGCGGCGGCGGGGTCGCCGATCTGCATTCCTCCCTGCCCTCGAGCCATCGCCTGACGCAGGCCGTCGTACTGTGGCTGAGGGTCGGCATGAACCGCACTGCTTCCGGCCCAGTCCGTGCCGTATGAGCCGGGTTCGATCAGCGTGACGTCGATGCCGAAGCCGGCGACCTCCTGAGCCAGGGACTCGGTGAGTCCCTCGAGCGCCCATTTCGAGGCGTGATACCCGCCCAGGTTCGGGAACGCGCCGATGCCACCGATGGTCGAGATCTGGATGATGTGTCCGTGGCCCTGCTCGCGCAGGAGGGGCAGCACGGCCTGCGTGACGTGGAACACGCCGAACAGGTTGACCTCGATCTGATCGCGTAGCTGCTGCTCGGTGATCTCCTCCACCGCCCCGAACAAGCCGTATCCGGCGTTGTTGACGACGACGTCGAGATGACCCAGCTCCTCCGCGGCGCGCTGCACCGCGGCGAACACGGCGCTGCGATCGGTGACGTCCAGCTGGAGAGGCACGACGGCGTCGCCGTACTCACCGACGAGGTCCGACAGCGCGGAGGTGTCGCGTGCGGTCGCCGCGACGCGGTCGCCGCGGTCGAGGGCGTTCTTGGCGAACTCCGCACCGAAGCCTCGTCCGGCACCGGTGATGAACCATGTCTTGCTCATACTTCCTACCTCCACGATGTGATGCGATCACCATACGCCGAATTTGGCACCGAGTGTCAAAAAAGTGCCTAGGCGCTAAGGTGGGGCACATGTCCGCACCCGAGACGCTCCGCGCCCGCACGCGACGCGCCGTGCAGAGCGAGCTCATCGCCGTCGCCCAAGACCTGTTCGCGCAACGAGGGTACGAGACGGTGACGGTCGAGGAGATCGCATCGGCCGCGGGGATGTCGAAACGCAGCTTCTTCCGCTACTTCGCGGGCAAGGACGAGCTCATCCTGGGCAAGTACGACCAGCAGGGCGAGGCCTTCGCTCACGCACTCTCCGAGAGGCCCGCGGACGAGCCCGCCTGGCTCGCCCTGCGGCGAATGTTCGACGGTGTCGTGGCGTACGTGGCAGATCCCGACAAGGCTCTGCGGGCTGCGCAACTCGATCGGATCATCAACTCCTCCGAGATCCTGAGGGCCGGCTACCTGGAGCGCATGCAGCAGGTTCAGGCGCGCATCGTCGAGGTTCTCCGGGCGCGCCCCGGGGTCACCCTGCCGCCGCTCGACGCCGCAGCCCTCGTGGCTGCGGCGTTCGCCGCCATGTCCACGGCTCACCATCACGCCTCGCAGACGGGCACGCACCTCGCCGAGGCCCTCGATGCCGCGATGGATGCGATCGCAACCGAGACCGCACCCCTTCGTCCCTCGAACTGACCGGCGCTGCCGTCGAAGCGGAATCCGTCCGACGCCCCGTCAGGGACGAATGACGGAGATCAGCCGTCGGTGTTCCGTGGGCCAGGTCCCCGGTCGTCGAGCAGTCGCACCGTGGATGCCCAGAGATCCTCGGCCCACGCCTCCGGCGACTGTCGGGGACCGTGTCCGAGGGGCCGGTCGTCGGCTTCCAGTCGCTCGCGGATCGACTCGATCACACTGCCGCGCAGGAGCGCTGCCAGCAGATCCCGTCGGCGGCCGGACGGGGGTGGGCTCTCGGCGGAGAGCAGCAGCGCGGCGAAGTCCTGGGTCGGTGGGCGGAGCGCTTCTCGGATCTCGTCGAGCGCTTGCCAGTAGACGACTGCCCCCCGCAGGTGCGCGAACACGGCGCGGTGCTCGTCGGCGAAGGCGGCCAAAGCGAGGACTCGAGGCGGCACCTGGGTCTCGTGGAGTCCCGGTGCGACGGTGGTGGCGAGAACCTGCTGGATGTCCTCGCGGAAGATGGTGAGGGCGACGTCGTCGAGGTCCGTGAAGTGCCGGTAGAAGGACGGGCGGCTCACGCCGGCGCGCCGAAGGACGTCCGCGACCGTGATCGCATGAATCGGGGTCTGGGAGAGCAGCTCGCGCACGGCCGTCGTCAGCCGTGACCGCACGCGCACCGCGCGTGCGTCCGAACTCTCTCGTCGCTCCGGCATCAGCATCACCGTAGTCAAGAATCGGCCGCTCTGGAGCCGGGAACCGGCCCGCTTGCCAGCACAGTTCGGTATCATTTGTTACCGAAAGCATCTTTCAAAGGAGAACTCTGATGACTGACAAGATCCTCGACTGGTCGCTCGACGGAAAGGTCGCCGTGGTGTCCGGCGCGGCAAAGGGCGGCGTGGGTGAGGCATACGCGCTGGTGCTCGCTGAGCTCGGTGCCGCTGTCGTCTGCGTCGACGTGCGCATCGACGCGGCGGAGACGGTGGCGGCTCACATCCGCGACAACGGGGGATCCGCGCTCGCGTTGACGATCGACATCGCCGACGAGGAGAGCGTCACCGCCGGCGTGGCGAAGATCGTCGAACAGTTCGGCGGCGTCGACATCCTGGTCAACAACGCCGCGCTGATGGCGCAGATCGTCACCACCCCGACCCTCGAAGCCTCGCGCCAGCAGTGGGACACGGCCTTCGCGGTCAACGTCGCGGGGGCCTGGCAGATGACCAAAGCGGTCGCGCCCCTCATGGAGGCCCGCGGCGGGGGTCGGATCGTCAACATCACCTCGGCGGGCGCGTTCCCGGCCGAGAGCCTGTACGGCATCACCAAGCTCGCCGTCGTGGGTCTGACGACCGCAACGGCGCGAGAGCTCGGCAAGCGCGGAATCACCGTCAATGCGATCGCCCCCGGCATCGTCGCGAGCGAGGCCGGCAAGAGCCTCACGGCCGAGGGCACCGAGTATCGCGACATGCTGGAGATGCGCGCCGCGACGCGTGCCGTCGGTCAGCCCACCGAACTGGGCGGGGTGCTCGCGCTGCTGACCTCACCCGCCGGCGCGTGGATCTCGGGGCAGGTCATCCACGCCGACGGCGGCTTCATCATGCGCCCCTGACGCCCCGTCGAAGCGTCCTTCGGCGCACGGGAGCGGGCTCGTTCACGATGCGATCGTGTCTCGCACGGCGGCGATGCTGTTGGCGGCACGGATCACGGCGTCGAGCGTGGCCGTGAGGGCGGAACGGTCGCGTCCGGCGGTCCATCGGACGCCGTAGGGGGTGCGGTGCTCGATGATGCTGAGGGCTTCGGCATCCGCGCCGGCGCGCATCGAGCTCTGGTGGAGGGAGAGGACCTCGACACGGATGCCGTGGTCGTCGAGGGCCTGCACGAGGGCTTCGACCGGGCCCAGGCCGACGTGCGTCGACGGGTGCTCGACGCCGTCGAGGTGGAGGGCGACCGCGGTCGTGGCGGAGGTCTCGTCGACGTGCAGTGCGCTCAGACGCACGGGGGCAGCGGGGGCGTCGGGCAGGTAGGCCTGTGCGAAGATGCTCCAGATGTCGTCGACGGTGACCTCACCTCCGGTGGTGTCGGTGTGCTCCTGCACGTGGCGGGAGAAGTCGATCTGGAGGCGCCGAGGGAGGCTGACGCCGTATGCGGTCTCCAGCAGGTAGGCGATGCCGCCCTTGCCGGACTGGGAGTTCACGCGGATGACGGCGTCGTAGCTGCGGCCGATGTCGGCCGGGTCGATCGGCAGGTAGGGAACCCGCCAGGCGATCTCGCTCTCGTCGCGGGCTTCGGCTGCAGCGCGGGCGCGATGCTCGGCGAAGCCCTTCTTGATGGCGTCCTGATGGGTGCCGCTGAACGCGGTGTGCACGAGATCGCCGACATAGGGGTGTCGGGGGTGCACGTCGATGCGGTTGCAGTACTCGACGGTACGGCGGATCTCGTCGATGTCGGAGAAGTCGATCATCGGGTCTACGCCTTGCGCGTGCAGGTTGAGGGCGAGCGTGGCGATATCGACGTTGCCGGTGCGCTCGCCGTTGCCGAAGATGCAGCCCTCGACTCGCTGCGCGCCGGCCAGGATCGCGAGCTCTGCGCAGGCGATGCCGGTACCGCGGTCGTTGTGGGGGTGGACGGAGAGGATGACGCCGTCGCGGCGGGCGAGGCGGGTGTGCATGTACTCGATCTGGTCGGCGTACACGTTGGGGGTGGCGATCTCGACGGTGGCCGGCAGGTTCAGGATGACCGGGCGCTCGGGCCTGGCATCCCACAACTCTGTCATCGCGTCGCAGATCTCGATGACGTAGTCGGGCTCGGTGAGGTTGAACACCTCGGGGCTGAACTCGAACCGCACGTTCGGCAGGTCGCCGGCGAACTGGAGCACGTCCCGTCCGCCGGCGAGGATCAGCTCCCGCAGCTCGTCGCGGTCCTTGCCGAGCACAGTGTCGCGCCAGGTCGGGGCGGTTGCGGTGTACATGTGGATGACGATGTCGTTGCGGATGCCGCGGATCGATTCCACGGTCCGCTCGATCAGGTCGCGGCGCGCAGGGGTGAACACGACGATCGTGACGTCGTCGGGGGCGATGTCGGTGTCGGCGATGAGGCGGACGAAGTCATAGTCGGTCTGCGACGCCGAGGGGTAGCCGACCTCGATCTCGGTGTAGCCCATCCGCACCATCAACTCGAAGAACCGGCGCTTGCGGGTGGGGTCCATGGGCTCCGCGAGGGCCTGGTTGCCGTCGCGCAGATCGACGGGGACCCACAACGGCGCCTGGGTGAGCCGTCGGTTCGGCCATTGCCGACCGGCGCCCAGGGGCACGTCGACACGGGAGTAGGCGTCGGTGTAGCGGTGCGAGGGCATGCCGGAGGGGCGCTGCCGATTCCAGGAGCGGGCGATCGGGGTGGTCATGACAAGGAGTCCTTCAGGGTCTCGTGGGGGAGACCGGCGCAGTGTTCAGCCCCACGTCGGGGAGCCGGTCTGGCTACGCCCCGCCGTGGCGGCGAAGAAGGAGGTTTGCGGTGAGCACGGGTAGAATCTAGCATAAGTCCTCAGACAAGTAGAGGAGACGAGATCATCCAACTCAAGCGTGTCCCCTTGGCGGATCAGGCCGCCGACGCGCTGTTCGCGCGCATCCGCGCGGGGGAGTGGGCGCTGGGCGCCAAGCTCCCCGGCGAGACGACGCTGGCGCCGCAACTCGGGGTGGGTCGGTCCACCGTACGGGAGGCGATTCGCCAGCTCGCCGGCCGCGGCATCCTCGATTCCCGTCAGGGGTCGGGGGTGTATGTGACGGCGTTGGAGGCGCCCGAGGACTGGGAGCAGGTGCTGCGCCGCGCCGACATCGTCACCGTGCTCGAGGCGCGCACCGCGATCGAGGTCGAGGCGGCGAGCCTGGCAGCGACGCGCCGCACGCCGTCCGATCTGCGCGCGATCCGGCGGGCGCTGGACCTGCGCACGGTTCCTGGGCAGAGCGTCGAGGAGCATGTGGATGCCGACATGGCGCTGCACCGCGCGATCGTGGTCGCCGCGCACAACGAGGTGCTGACCGAGCTGTTCGACGGGTTCGTGCCGCGGGTGCGGCGCGCGATGGTCGACATGCTCCGCCTCCGCCCCGTGCCCGACGCGCACGCGGACCACGACGCGCACGTCGTCGTGGTCGACGCGGTCGCCGACCGGATGCCGGATGCCGCGGCCCGCGCCAGCCGCGCCCATCTCGATGCCCTCAAGGCGGGTTTCGCGTGAGTGCGGTGGTCGTCGAGCCCGTCGTGCTGCTTGACGAGGTGACGTTCCGCAGGGCCGGGAGAAGCATCCTGAACCGCGTGTCGCTGCGGATAAGGCCGGGCGAGCACTGGGTGCTGATCGGCCCGAACGGGGCAGGCAAGAGCACGATCCTCGGCCTTCTCGGCGCGCGCACCTTCCCCACCACCGGCACCGTCGATGTGCTCGGCCATCGTGTGGGTCGTGTCGAACTGCTCGCATTGCGTCGCCGCATCGGGCACGTCGACCCGCGGCATCCGCTCGACTCCCCGCTCACCATCACCGACGTCGTCCTCACCGGGGTCACCGGCACCACCGAGCTCATGATGCGCTGGCAGCCCACCGCCGCCGAGCGCCGCCGAGCCGCCGAGCTGATCGACCTGCTCGGCCTCGGCGGGAAGGCCGAAGAGCGATGGCCGACCCTCTCCCAGGGCGAGCGGGGGCGGGCGCTCATCGCCCGCGCGCTGATGAGCGAGCCCGCGCTCCTGCTGCTCGACGAGCCGTCGACCGGACTCGATGTCGCCGCCAGGGAGCAGCTGCTGGAGACGGTCGACCGACTCGCCGCGAGCGATCCCGATCTCGCGTCCGTGCTGGTCACCCACCACCTCGAAGAGATCCCCGAAGCCGCCACCCACGCCCTCCTGCTCGCCCGTGGCGCCGTCGTCGCTGCCGGTCCCGTGCACGACACGCTCACCACCGACCTCGTGAGTCAGACCTTCGAGCACCCCATCGCCGTCGACCACAGTGACGGGCGATGGCGTGCCCGCAGCCTCCGCACGGTTCGCAGCGACTCGCGACCGCCGGCGACGCGCACGACGCGGGAGCGCCTCACAGAGAGCGGCGACGGATGGATACTCCCTCGTGATCGATGACGACGAGCAGCCGACTGTTCTCGCCAGTGCGATGTGGTGGTCGGAAGACCACGCTGTCGTCGCCGTCGTCTCCGATGCGCTCGCCGGCAGAGTGCTCACGCGGGGTTCGTGGCACGGGGTCGTCGTGAGGTCGGCGCGCATCGTCGAAGAGGACGCGGTCGCGCGGCAGGCTGCGTTCGAAGCCTTCCTCCGCGGCGTCGCGAGTGCCCTGACCCGCATCCGGGTGCCAGGGTGCCCGGGAGGCGTGCTCGGCGTTGGAGAACTTCGCCTCCATCTGGCGCTCTCGGGCCCAGAACTCGCGCGCGGAGTGCTCTTCGATCCGGACTCGCTCGCCGTGCTCCTGCCGTTCGGACTGTCGCTCTACGTGGATTGAGGCTTCGTCACGGTGAGGACGAGGCGATCGGTGATGGTGAGTCGGTTGCCGATCATCGCCCGCTCGCCTTCTCCGGGGAGGAGTTCTCCGCCGTGGCACGGGTGGTTGACCGCTCGTCCGGCAGCGGTGCGGGCGACGGACGGCGGAACCGGCCGGTGGCGACGAGGACGATCACGAGGGCGAGGGGCACGATCCAGCCGCTCCAGCCGAGGACGGTCGCCTGCGTGGTGTCGATGCGCTCACCGGCCATCGCGAACAGGAGGTATGTGCCGCCGGCGCCGTTGAACGCGGCGTGGGCGAGAGCGGCGGGCCAGAGGGAATCGGATCGGAGGCGCAGCCAGCCGAAGATCGCGCCGAAGACGATGCACATCCCGCTCATCGCGGTGAGACCGAGCCAGCCCGGAACGCCCGGGTAGTTGTATCCGAGGAGGATGAGCGGCGCGTGCCACAGTCCCCAGATGACGCCCGAGATGAGGATCGCGGGGATCGCCCCGAGAGGCATGAGCTTCGGAAGAAGCCATCCGCGCCAGCCGAGCTCTTCGCCGAGCGCCGGGACCAGGTTGATGAACGCTGCCATCGGCAGTGCGAGGAGTTGCAGCAAGACGAGCACGCCGATCGGGAGCGGCAGCTCGTTTCTGCCGAGCGCCTGCAGCTGCGCGGTGATGGTCTGCTGGAATCCGGAGAAGTTCACGACGTCGGCCGGGTACACACCCAGCAGCGCGCCGATCGGGAGAGCGACGAGGACGAGCGCGATGGGGACGAAGATCCCGAGCAGCGAGTACCCGATCAGACGGCCCGCCGGCTTCAGCGGCCACAGACCGAGGGCTCGCGCTTTGCGCGGCGGCCGTTCGACGAAGACCACCACGGTGAGCGCCGCAAGGGTGGGCGTCGCCATCATGGCGACCGCGATGATCGGGAACACCGGGCTTGCGAGTCCGTCGCCGAGCCAGAGCGGAAGCGCCACGAGCCAGGCGAGGGCGAAGGCGATCGCGACGAAGATCACGATGGAACGGATGTCGGTTCCACGGAGCCGGCCCGTTGCGCCCGCGTCGGTCACGTGATCGCTTCGGGAGGTTCGGCCGGTCATGGCGTGGGCTCGGTGAGGATGTGGAGTCCCGCGATGGTCCGGTCGTCGCGGAATGCGATGCGGGCGGTGTAATCGCCGGCTTCCATCGAGAGAGGGGTGCTCGTGACCGTGACGTCGGCGGCTCGCGTCACGACGGGATCGCCGTGGCTTTCGAAGGCGCCCGAGGTGGCCACGATCTGCGCCCAGGCTGCCGCGAGCGCGTCGTCTGACAGGTTCTTGCGCATCGTCGGATCGAAGCGCGCGGACACGAGCTGCCATCGGCCCGCGACGAGGTCGTCGATGACGGATCGAGCCAGCTCCGCGCCGTCGCTCAAAGGTGTCGTGTTCATGAGTTCTCCCGTCCTGGGGTCGATGGGCTTGCCGAAGCGCTGGAACGCCGCCTGCCGACTCACGCCCAAGGCGCCGCCGATCGCCTGCCAGGTCGCGCCGCGCTCGCGTGCGCGCTGGACGACCGCGACCACGACATCCTCGGCAGCGGCCTGAATGCGAAGCGCGTGGCCGATTTCCCCGACGACGTCGTCGCCGGGCTCCGTCAGCACGCGCATCGCGAGGAGGGCATCGATGCGCTGACGCAGGTCGCGAACCGCATCCGTCAAGTTCTCTTGCATGTGTCAACTGTAGCTTGACATCGCTCGAGAGTGCGACACGGCAGCGTCGTTCGCCCGCAGGCTCCGACAGCGTTTTACATCACGGAAACACGGCGGTCATTGTTGAGAAAGCGCGCCCGGTATACAGTGTGCTTACTCAGCGTAAACATGCTGTTTAGTGATGAGAGGATCGCCGTGGACGACAGCAATCTCGGTGCCCGGGTGCGTGAACTGCGCATGCTGCGCCAGATGTCGACGCG
>Ga0207655_1000734_pt1 | contig 36990 bp, 34 predicted proteins | sample KBSM44metaG_FD_184398 | JGI IMG/M metagenome (GOLD analysis project Ga0207655, IMG submission 184398) | Miscanthus rhizosphere microbial communities from Kellogg Biological Station, Michigan, USA - KBS M4-4 metaG (SPAdes) (version 2) | ecosystem: Host-associated > Plants > Roots > Rhizosphere >... | reverse complement strand
TGAGTACATCCATTACTACAACCATAAGCGAATCAAAGTGAAGCTTGGCGGACTGAGCCCTGTAGCGTACAGGACCCGGTCCGCTGTAGCCTAACCAACAGCTGTCCAGCTTTTGGGGCGCACTTCAGCACCGCTATCGGGGGCAAGCCCCCTCCCACATTTAAATTGTGGTGATGCGACTATCCAGTTATAAAACAGCCAAATGTCCACCGAGAAGCGACAATGAACCCCTTCGAAGACATGCGCCTGTTCTGCCAGGTCATGGAGTCCGGCAGCTTTACTGCCGCCGCCGAGCAACTCGGCCTGTCCAAGCAATTTGTCAGCCGCCGCCTGATCCAGCTCGAAGACCGCCTCGGCGTGCGCCTGCTCAACCGCTCCACCCGCCGCCTGGATGTCACGCCCCTGGGGCAAAGTTACTACGAATCCGCCTTGCGCCTGCTCAACGATGTCGAGCAAGTGGAGCAGGGCATCGCCGGCCAGAACAGCGAACCGCGCGGCACCCTGCGCCTGAGCGCGCCGCTGTCGTTTGCCATGGCGCACCTGGGCTGCCTGCTGCCGCAGTTCTTGCAGCGCCACCCCCAGGTGTCGGTGGAGGTCGACCTCAGCGACCGCCCTGTGGACCTGATCGGCGAAGGCTACGACCTGGTCTTGCGCATCGGCACCCTGGAAGACTCCACCCTGATCGCCCGCCGTATCGCCAGCATCCCGCGGGTGTATTGCGCCAGTCCCGACTACCTGGCCCTGCGCGGTACCCCGCAAAAACCCGAGGACCTCGCCGACCACGACTGCCTGCCCTATGGCCATGGCCGCCAGGTGCAGTGGCGCTTCAAAGGCAAGGTGCAGGCACTGCAGGTCAGTGGCCGCATACGTGTGAATAACGGCGACCTGCTGCGCGACACCGCCATCGCAGGGCTGGGTGTGACCTACTTGCCGACCTTTATCGTCGGCGATGCCTTGAAGGACGGGCGCCTGGTGAGCGTACTGGACGACTTCGCCCCCGAAGACCTGACCTTGTCGGCGGTGTATCCCCAGCATCGGCAAAGCTCACGGCCGGTGCAGGCGCTGGTGGCGTTCCTGCGCGAGCGCCTGGCTAGTGGCTGTTGAATAGCTGGCGGATCAGGCTCGGCGTGCTGCCGGTCCAGCGCTTGAATGAGCGCCGGAAGTTCGCCGCGTCGTTGAAGTTCAGGTACGCCGCCACCTCATCGTTGCTGTAGCCCTTCACCTGATACAGGTGCAACGCGACTTGCTTGCGCACCCGATCCACCTGCTCCTGGAAGCCGGTGTCGTGTTTGTGCAGCTTGCGCTTGAGGGTCGCCGGGCTCATGGCGAAGGCCTGGGCTGCCTGTTCCAGGCTCGGCGGCTGGCGCACCTGGTCGTGCAGGTAGTCGTACAGGCAGTCGAGAAAGCTGCAGGCAAAACCCAATTGTTCGATCTGCTCGCGCGCTTGCTGGCGGGCGACCTGGCCAGCGGTGGCCGAGGCGCCCGGCCAGGCGCGGGTGAGGTATTCGCGCGGGATGCTCATCATGTCCAGCGGGCGCTCGAAGCGCGTGTGTTCGCCCAGGTTGACCCAGTACTGTTCGACATAGCGCGGCTCGCCGTGGCTGAAACTGCACGCCCACGGCAGGCGCTGGCCGCTGAGCCATTGGCTCATGGCAACCAGCGAGGTCATGCTCGCTTCCAGCAGGAAGCGCCAATGCTCGCCGGCGCCGCAACTGTCCCGCCAGTACAGGTAGGCGTGGTGTTCATCCAGCTCCAGTTGCAGCGTGGCCAATGGGCTGAGCAGCACCTGTTGCTGGATCAGGATCTCCAGCGCCTGGTGCAGGTGTTGCGCATGGCCCAGAGCGTGACTGGCCGCGCCGTAGTAACCGGGCAATAGCCGCTGCCCCAACAAAAAGCTGCTGTCGTCGGCGTCCAACAGCTTGCGGCTGTTGCCGATCAAGCCGAGAAACTGCTGTGGGCTCAGGCGTGCGGTACCCGCCAGGATGTCCTCATGAAACAGCCCGGTGCCGCGCAGCAGGCGGTGGCTGTCGATGTCGCGGGACAGCGCCAGGTCGATCAGCGTGGCGGGTTGGTAATGGCCGGGGATGAAGCGGCTGTCGGCTTCATACCAGCTGGTTTTCACGGCCATCTCAGGCACTTTTCGCAAGCGGTTGCTTGGCCCTGGCCAACGCCAGGTTCAGACGCTTGAGCAAGTCCTGGGGCGGTTCTTCAAGCGCCATCACCACGGCGGTGGTCGCAGCCAGTTGCAGGCGTTCGCCCTGTTGCCGGGTCTTGTGGGCCAGGCCGCGCACCGCTTGCTGCAACTCCAGCGCCAGCTCCTTGGCCTGGCGTTCGCCGGTATTGGGCAGCAGCACGACAAAGCGGTCACCGGCCAGGCGGCACAGCAAGTCCTGGCGGCGCAGGTTGAGCAGGAGCAAATGGCTCAACGCCTGCAACACCGCATCGCCCTCGGCGTGGCCGTAGGCCTGGTTGATGGCGGCGAAATTGTCCAGGTCCAGGGCCAGCAACGACAGCGGTTGTTGTTGCTCGCGGCTGTCTTGCAGGCTGTCGGCCAACTGACGCTTGAGGTAATCGGCGCCGGCCAGCGGCGTGAGTTTGTCGAACAGGCGATGTTCGCGAAACAGCCGTTCGCGTTTCTCCATCTGCGCGCTGATCGCCAGTTGTTCGCGGTGCCAATGGTAGATGCCGATGGTCAGCAGGATCATGCCCACCGGCATCGGCCCGGACTCCAGCCAGTGGTCCCAGGTGATGCTGTCGGGCAGGCGGATGAATTCGTCGAGGCTGTCGATCCACCAGGAGAAAAAGATGCACGACAGGCCCAGCGCCAGGTAGTTGGTGACGCGGCCGGCGGGGCGGCTTTTCAGCACCAGGCCCAGCCACACCAGGGCGAGCAGGGCGGAACCGCCTTCGCCGAAGATATCCAGCCATACCCACTCACTGACGCTTTTCAACTCGCCACAGGCCAGGTGCAGGATCAGCCCGAGGTTGGCGGCGATCAGCAGCAACGAGAGTTTCCAGCGGTGGGGCTTGAGCACGGAAAACATGGCCGCGGGTCCTTGGACAAGTGAGCGAGGAGGCCAGCACAGCAGATGCATGTGACCGTTGGATGACGGTGGGGGAGGGTCGAATCAGCTCATCTCAAACACACTGGAGATCAAAAAATGTGGGAGGGGGCTTGCCCTAATGCCGTTCAGTTAAGCGTACATCGCCTTCTGTAGGAGCGAGCTTGCTCGCGAAAAACTCACAGGCGACGCGTTGATTCAGGAAACACGCGTTATCGTTGACGTTTTTCGCGAGCAAGCTCGCTCCTACAAAAAAAGCATTTGGGGCAAGCCCACTCGCCACAGCAAGCCCCCTCCCACAGGGGATCTTCACAGGTCATATCAGCTCATTCCACATCCAGAATCGGGCAAAACCCACGGTTTACGGGGCTTCGCGGCGATCCCTGTCACAGAACCGTCATCCCCCACCCCTAGCTTGCCCTCCCAGTTGCCGGGCCACTTGCCTGGCGCCAACGGACTCTTGGGGAGGATTTCATGTACAAGCGCACCGGGCTCGTCAGCTTTACGCTTACTGCCTTGGCCCTGGCCATCGCCAGTGAACGGCTCAACGCGGCGGAAGCGGCCACCACCGAACACGTTGAAGTGGTCGGCCAGGCTGCGGCCATCGACAAGGCCCTCAAGGAGCAGCGTTCCTCCGACAGCATCAAGAGCGTGGTGCATGCCGACGGTGTGGCGCAGTTGCCCGACGAAAACGTTGCCGAAGCGGCGCAGCGCCTGCCGGGGATCAGCGTCGAGCGTGACCAGGGCGAAGGGCGCTTTGTCAGCGTGCGCGGCCTGGGCCCGGACCTTAACAGCGTGACCATCAACGGTACCCTGGTGCCATCGCCCGAGAGCAAGCGGCGCGCCGTGGCCCTTGATGTGCTGCCCTCGGAACTGGTGCAGTCGCTGTCGGTGATCAAGACCCTGACCCCAGACATGGACGCCAACTCCCTGGGCGGTACCGTCGACGTGAAGAGTCTCTCGGCCTTCGACCACAACGGCCTGTTCTACACCGGCAGCACCGAAGCCAGCTACGACAAGAATACCGGGCAGACCAGCCCGAAATTCTCCGGCGCCGCCAGTAACCGTTTCAGCCTCGGCGACGGCATCGACAACTTCGGCGTGGCGGCGGCGCTGAGCTGGCAAAAGCGCGACTTCGGCTCGGACAACGTCGAAACCGGCGGCGCCTGGGACTTCAGCCGGGGCGCGCGGCTTAACGAGTTCGAACAGCGCGACTACGACATCAGCCGCGAACGCGCCGGCGGTGGCCTGAACTTCGACTACAAGCCCGACGACCTCAGCAGCTACTACCTGCGCACCCTCTACAGCCGCTACAAAGACAGCGAAACCCGCAACTCCACCAGTATTGAATTTGCCGACCCCCAGGCCGCTGGCGAACTGGGCGATGCCGAGGGCAAGCGCAAGCTGAAGAACCGTGAAGAAACCCAGGAAATCCAGTCCTACGTGTTCGGCGGCGAACGCATGCTGGGCCTTTGGACCTTGAGCGGCCAGGCCGGTTACAGCCAGTCCAGCGAAGACAGCCCGGCGCATATCGCAGGCGCCACCTTCGACGGCGGCGACTTTGCCAACAGCGGTTTCTACGACAAGGACAAGCCCCGCCCGATCATCGGCAGCGGCTTCTACGACGCCAGCAACTTCACCCTCGACAAGGTCGATTGGGAAAAGCAGAACACCCGCGACACCGAGAAAAACCTGCGCCTGGACCTGGCCCGCGACTATGACCTGAGCGGTTACGCCTCCCAGGTCAAGTTCGGCGGCAAGGTCAGTCGACGGAACAAGGACAACGACCTTGAAGCCTGGGTCTATAAAGACTTCGACACCCTGGGCTACAGCGCCGACCAGCTCAACCTCACCCAGTTCCAGAAGGGCAGCGTCGACTATCGCCTCGGCAACTACGGCCCAGGCATCAGTCCCGGCGCCATCAAGCAACTGATTGGCAGCCTCAACCCGGCGGATTTCTACGACGAGACCGAATCGCGGGTCAACGACTTCACCCTCCGCGAAGACATCAACGCCGGCTACCTGATGAACACCATCGACATCGACGACTGGCGTTTTATCGCCGGCCTGCGTTACGAAGGCACCGAGTTCGAAGCCAAGGGGACCGGCGCCACCGACGGCCAGTTCACCGCCACCGAGACCAAGCGCCGTTATCACCACTGGCTGCCGGGCCTGCATGCGCGCTACCAGATCGACAAGAACACCCAGGTGCGCGCGGCCTGGACCAAATCGGTGGTGCGCCCGACCTTTGGCCAGTTGGCACCGGGCTTTGTGATCGACGATGACGAAGCCACCTTCGGCAACCCGGACCTCAAGCCGCTGGAGTCGAGCAACCTGGACCTGGGCATCGAGCATTTCATGGGCCGCGCCGGGACCGTGTCGGCGTTCGTGTTCTACAAGGACATCAAGCATTTCGTCTACAACACCGACCTCGCCGGCACCGGCGCCTGGGCCAACTTCGCCGAGGCCCATACCTACGCCAACGGCGACAGCGCCAAGCTCTATGGCCTGGAACTGGCCTACTCACAGAAGTTCGACTGGCTGCCCGCACCGTGGAACGGTTTGCTGATCGGCGCCAACAGCACCTTCAGCCGGTCCAGCGCGGATATCGAAGGCTTCGACGCCGCCAGCGGCACGAACCGCAAGCGCACTATCAGCCTGCCCAACCAGTCGGACACCGTCGGCAACCTGATGCTCGGTTGGGAAGACGACACGCTCAGCCTGCGCCTGTCGGCCAACTACAAGTCGGCCTACCTGTATGAACTGGCGTCGATCAACGACAAGGCCCACGACCGGCACGTCGACGCGCAGACCTTCGTCGATTTCAGCGCGCGTTACTCGCTGACCAAGAACCTGCAAGTCAGCTTCGAGGCCCAGAACCTCACCGACGAGTCGTACTTCGTCTACACCGGCAACCGCAGCTACAACGGCCAATACGAAGAGTACGGCCCGACCTACAAAGTGGGCCTGACCTTCACCCATTTCTAACCCACCCCATACCCCACTGTAGGAGCGAGCTTGCTCGCGAAAAAGCCCGGAACACCGCGTGCATCCAGACAGCCCGCGACATCGTTGACGTTCTTCGCGAGCAAGCTCGCTCCTACAAGACAAGGATTTTGTTTGTTCATGAGACTTTCCAAGCTATACCTGCTGATCGCCCTGGCCACCGGCGGCAATGCATTCGCCGCCGACCTGGCGCTGACCCCTTGGGCACCTAGCCTGAAGGCCGAAGCCGTGGCCTTCCTGCCCAACGCCAGCGAGCGCGTGGCCGCCAGCACCCGTGACGGCCTGCAACTGCTCGACAGCAAAGGCGCCGAACTGGCGCGTTTCAAAGGCAACTTCAGCAGCCTCGACACCCGCGCCGCAGGCCCCCACGTGCTGGTCGCCAGCCTCGACAACGACCGCCAGCAGGCGCTGCTGATCAACCTGGACAGCGCCAGCAAAACCTGGGGCACGCCGGTCTACCTGCCGACCCGCGACTACCCGGTGAATGGCCTGTGCCTGTACCGCGACGCAGCGGCCAACCTGTTTGTGTTCCTGGTGGGCGAGGAGGGCAAGGGCGAGCAATGGCTGGTGGGCAACGGCTCGACGTTGCTCGCTGAACCCCAGCGCGTACGCGGTTTGCCGCTGCCGCCGTCGGCGCAGTTCTGCCAGGTGGACGACGCCACCCAGCAATTGGTGGTGAATGAAGAGAGTGTCGGCTGGTGGGCCTACCCGGCGCACCCGGAAGCCGATGTGAAACGCACCCCGGTGGCGCTGTTCGACAACCCCAAACGCGAAGCCGGGGCCATGGCGCTGGTACCCGGTGGCGTGGTCGCGCTGGACCCAAAGACCGCCAAGTTGCACCTGTTCCAGCAAACCGGCGAGCGCTGGGTGGAGCAATCGAGCCTGGGCCTGCCGGGCCTGAAAGAGCCGGAACAACTGGCGATCAATGGCCGCCAACTGCTGGTGCGCGATGACGACAGCGGCGCGCTCTACCAGGCCAGGCTCGACTGGCAGGCCAAGCCCGTCGCGGTGGCGCCGTGGCTGCCGGAGGTCGCGGCCTTGCGCCAGAGCGACCCGGTTGGCCGTCAGGGCGATGCGGCGGATGACCCGGCGATCTGGATTCACCCCGAAACACCGGGCAAAAGCCGTGTGCTCGGCACCAACAAAAAGCAAGGCCTGCTCGCCTACGACCTCGACGGCAAGCTGTTGCAGGAACTGGCGGTGGGCCGCCTGAATAACGTCGATGTACGCCCCCGCTTCAAGCTCGGCCAGCAAACGGTCGACCTGGCCGTGGCGAGCAACCGCGATCACAACAGCCTGAGCCTGTTCAGCATCGACCGTCAGAGCGGCGAGCTGCGTGAAGCCGGTGAAGTGCCCACGCCGCTCAAGGAAATCTACGGCATTTGCCTGTTCCAGCCAGCCAGCGGCGAGATCTACGCAATCGCCAACGGCAAGGACGGCACCTTCCTGCAATACCGCCTCAGCGCGCCGGACGGCCGGGTGCAGGGCGAGCTGGTGCGCCAGTTCAAGGTCGACAGCCAACCCGAAGGCTGTGTGGCCGACGACCAGCGCCAGCGCCTGTTTATCGGTGAAGAAGATGTGGGCGTGTGGGCGGTGGATGCGCGCGCCGATCAACCGGCGACCTTGACCAGCGTGATCAAGGTCGGCCCACAGTTGCATGCGGATGTCGAAGGCCTGGCGCTGTACCAGAGCGATAAGCATGACTACCTGGTGATCTCAAGCCAAGGCAATGACAGCTACCTGGTGGTGGATGCCGAGCCGCCGTTTGCCGTGCATGGCGGCTTCCGCGTCGGCTTGAACGCCGCTGCCGGGTTCGACGGCGCTTCGGAAACCGATGGCCTGGAAGTCACCGCCATCAACCTCGGCGGGCCGTGGAGCCAAGGCATGCTGGTGGTGCAGGACGGGCGCAAGCGCATGCCCGAGCAAACCCAGAACTTCAAGTTCGTGCCCTGGGCCGAGGTCACCCGCGCATTGAAATTGCCGTGAACCGTCATCAACCGGTCATCACTTTTTAATCGAATGGGAGATTCACTATGCACGCGACGATGGAACATATGACGATCTGGGGTTTGATCAGCGACGCCAGCCTGTTGGTCAAGGCGGTCATGGTCACCTTGCTGTTGGCGTCCTTGCTCAGCTGGTACCTGATTATCCAGCGCGGCAGTGTGCTGCGCCGCCTGGAACGGCAGTTGAACGGTTTTGTGCAACGCTTTCGCGCCGCGCCGGACTTGCAGGCGCTGTACCGCGACACGTTGCAGGCGGGCGAGGGCGGCGTGGCGCCGATCTTTATCGCCGGGGTCCAGGAATACCAGCACCTGCACAGCCATGATCCGCAGGTGCTCGAAGGCGTCGAGCGGGCCTTGCAGGTAGCGATCACCGAGCAGGAAATCGAGCTGGAAAAGGGCCTGCAATTTCTCGCCACCGTGGGGTCGGTCAGCCCGTACATCGGTCTGTTCGGCACGGTGTGGGGCATCATGAATTCCTTTATCGGCCTTTCCCAGGTGCAGCAGGCCACGTTGTCCACCGTAGCGCCGGGCATCGCCGAAGCCTTGATCGCCACGGCCATCGGCCTGTTTGCCGCCATCCCGGCGGTGATCGCCTATAACCGCTTCGCGGCGCGCGGCCAGACTCTGCTCACCCGTTACTACGCGTTTGGCAATGAGCTGCAAGTGCGCCTGCACCGCAGCCTGCGCGGTGCCGCGATCAACCTGGCCGTGGCCGCCTGAACAGGAGCGCTCCCATGTTAGTAAGGCCGCAACGCAAGCACGGGCCCAAGGCCGAGATGAACGTGGTGCCGTATATCGATGTGATGCTGGTGCTGCTGGTGATCTTCATGGTGACCGCGCCGATGTTGACCCAGGGCGTGAAGATCGAACTGCCCAAGGTCGCCGCCGAGGCGTTGGCCACCGACACCCGCCAGCAGATCCTTACGCTGTCGGTAAAGGCCGACGGTGGCTATTACTGGAACCTCGGCGGCGAACTCGATACCCAACACCAGACCGACAGCGCCGTGAGCCTGGAGGAAATGGGCGCCAAGGTTATGCAGGTGGTGGCCGTGCGCAGCGACACCCAGGTCTACATCCGCGCCGACGACAACGCCGGTTACGGCCGTGTGGTCGCGGCCATGGCGGTGTTGCAGAAGGGTGGGGTCAGCAACCTGGGGCTGGTGACCGAGGCCCCGCAATGACGGCGATGATCATGCACAGTCCGACCCTGCCGATGGCGCCCCGGGATGCTTCGGGGTTTTGCAGAAACAGCCTCGCCGCCAGCCTGGCGGTGGCGCTGCACGTGGGCGTGCTGGCCGCGTTGATGCTGGGCTGGTCGACGGAGAAGCCTGTGGTGGATGCCCCTCGGGTGATGCACACGCAGCTGGTCATGCTGCCACCGGCGCCAGCGCCCGAGCCTGAACCGGTGGTGGCCGCGCCCGCACCGTCGGAGCCGCTGGTGGTACCGGTGCCGGCCCCGGCAAAGCCCACGGTCGACCCGCAGATCCAGGCGCAAAAACTCGAGAAAGCCGCCTTGGCGCGTAAACGCGTCGAAGACAAGAAAATCGAGCAGCAGCAGGAACGCCTGGCCACCGAACAACGCCACCGCGAGCTGGAACAACAGCGCCTCGATCAGCAACGCCTGGCCGCTGAAAAAGCCCGAGCTGCTACCCCAGCCCCGGCAGCGGCCTTCGACAGCCGCCAATACCAACCCCTGAGCAAGGAGGCACCGGACTATCCCGAACGCGCCCTGGACAAGCACATCGAAGGCGACTGCTCGGTGGAATACACCGTCAACCCCCAGGGCCGGGTAGAAAACCCCAAGGTGCTGGACGGCTGCCACCCCTTGTTTATCCGGCCTTCATTGGCGGCGGCGAATACTTTCCGTTACCAGCCGCGGATCGTCGAAGGCAAGGCCGTGGCCGTACCAGCGGTGCGCAACACCTTCCACTACCGCATCAAATAAAATTTTCCAATGGACACAGGCGCCATGTGGGAGAGGGGGCAAACCCTAATTGTAGGAGCGAGCTTGCTCGCGAAAAACGTCAACGATAACGCGTGTTTCCTGAATCAACGCGGCGCCTGTGAGTTTTTCGCGAGCAAGAACTAGGCGTGATCGGACTTGTTGTGGCGAGCGGGCTTGCCCCGCGTTGGGCTGCGAAGCGGCCCCAAAACCAGGCAGCGCGGTGTGTCAGTTAAAAACACATCGCCTGTGATGGGGCCGCTTCGCGCCCCAACGCGGGGCAAGCCCGCTCGCCACAACAAGCCCTCTCCCACATGGTTGAACGGCGTCAGGCGTTAGCTAGATTCGATAGTTCGATACCTGAAACGTAGCGTTCCAGATTCGCCAGGAACGTATCGGCAATCTCGTTGCGGCTATTGGTCGAGATCGCCGAGGTGTGCGGCGATAACCGCACCCGTGGGTGGCTGTACAGCGGGTGCCCATCCGGCAGCGGCTCCGGCTCGGTCACGTCAAGCGATGCCAGGCCGACCTGGCCGTTATCCAACGCCTCCAACAACGCCTCCTGATCCAGCAACCCACCGCGTGCGATGTTGATCAGGTGCAGCCCCGGCTTGGCGCTGCCCAGCACATCACGGTTGATGATATGCCGCGTGGCCTCCGTCAGCGGCGCTGCCACCACCAAGTGGTCGGCGCGGGCGAACAGGTCATGGATATCCGCCGCCGCCTGCACACCGTCAACACCCAACGGCGTCGAACGGTGGCGCAGCGCGACCACCTTGATGCCCAGGCCCAGGGCTTTGTGCGCCAGGCTTTGGCCAATTGCGCCGAAGCCGAGGATGCCCAGGGTGGTGCCCTTGAGCGGACGCAGGGCGGTGAAGTTCCATTGCGAGTCCTTCACCCAGATGTCCGGCAAATGCTTGGAGGCGGCAAAGATCGCCGCCAGGGCGAACTCGGCCAGGTTGTCGGCGGCGCTGCCCCGGGAGGTGGTCACCGGTGGGCCGTTGAACAGCCATTGCGGGTAGAAGTCGATACCCGATGAGACCAGGTGCACCCATTGCGCACCATAGGGCCAGCCCGGCGGTGGGGTGTCCGGTGCCGTGTAGCCGTGCACGTTGATCGGGCGCAGCAGCAGGATATTCGCCTGGGGCGGCAGGTCGCCTGGCACGCCCACCGGCACGCCGATCACCTGGGCTTGAGGGTGGATCGCAGTGACGCGCGCGCGGATCACGTCGTTGTAGTCTTCGCCCAGTTGGCTGGCAATAATCACCTGACTCATGTGCGTTCCTTCTGGCGTTGGGCGAAGACGGCTTTGCCGACGCCTTGCAGCACGGCGTCGTTCTGTGGGGTATGCACGCGGCTGCACAGCACGTCGCGGTAATGCCGTTGCAGCGGGCTGTGTCGCGACAGGCCGGGGTTGCCGGAAGCCTCAATGGCCAGCTCCACCGCACGGATGGCGTTACCGGTCACCAGGTACTTCAATTGAGCCGCATTGGCTGCCGGGGTGTGGCCTTCGGCGGCAGCGTCCAACAGGCTGCGGTTGGCAAACAACAGGGTGTCGATATGCCCAACGGTTTCCTGGAAACGCGGCAGGGTGGACAGCGCCGCGCCGAGGTTGGACGGCGTGCGTTCTTCCAGCCAATTCACCAGCCAGTCCCGCGCGGCCTGGGCCACGGCGTCATACACCGAGGACAACAACACCGACATCCATAGGAAATCCTCGCTATCCAGCTCGGGCTTTGGCGCGCTCCAGGGGCTGACGCTGACGGCGTGATCCAGCGGCACCAGCACGTTGTCGAGCACCACTTCATGGCTGCAAGTGGCGCGCATGCCCAGGTGGTCCCAGGTGTCGATGATGCTCACGCCGGGGCTGTCCTTGGGCACCAGCCAGATGCCCACCAGTGGGTCTGGGTCATCGCTGCGTGCCCATACGCTGAACCAGCTCAGGCCATGGCTGCCGCTGGAGTAGATCTTGCGCCCGCTGATGCGCCAGCCATCAACGGTGCGCACCGCCGTGGTCGCCGGCAGGCCCCCGCGGGCCGGGGTGCCGAGGTCGGGTTCGACGCGCAGGGCATTGATCAGCGCGCCGTTGCGTACCGCCTCTTCGGCGACTCGCACGCGCAGGTGCCGGGGCCAGGTCTTGCTGTCTTGCAGGCGGGTGTGTTGCAGGTACTGCATGACCAGGATCAGTGCCGTGGACGGTTCACCCTTGGCAATCGCGCTGATCGCCTTGCGCGCCTGGGGCAGGCTGGCTCCGCCGCCACCGAGGGCCTTGGGCACGGTGAGGGCGAGCAGGCCGTGTTCATGCAGCAACGTGAAATTGTCGTGGGGGAAGGCACCGCTTTCGTCGTACAGGTGCGCGGTGCTGGCCAGCTCGGCGCCGAGGCGTTCGAGCAGGGCATCGAAGTGGGCGACTTCAACGGAGCGTAGAGACGGTTGGGTCATAAGAATGTACTCAGGCCAGGGCCTTTTCGGGGGCGTCGATCACGCTGTAGCGGTTGGCCGGTACGTCCAGGCCGAGATTGTCGCGCAGGGTCTGGCCGCTGTACTCGGTGCGGAACAGGCCGCGCTGTTGGAGCACCGGCACCACCAGCTCGGTGAAGTACTGCAAGCCATCCGGCAGTACCGAATTGACGATAAAACCATCGCTGGCGCCAGTCTCGAACCAGGTCTGGATCGCATCGGCGACCTGTTCCGGGGTGCCGACGAAATCACGCTTGGGCCGTGAGAACCGCAGGGCCACTTCGCGCAGGGTCAACCCTTCGTCCCTGGCCAGTTGCTTGATGCGGTCCGAGCCGCCTTTCTGGCTGTTGGAGCCCAGGTCGCCGAGTTCCGGGAAGGGGGCGTCCAGGGGGTACTGGCTGAAGTCATGGTCATTGAACGGGCGGCCCAGGGCGACGATCGCGTCTTCCACGGTGACCAGGTCCACGGCCTGCTGATAGCGGCTTTCCACTTCGGCCTCGTCGCGGCCGACAATCGGGCGGATGCCCGGCAGGATAGACAGGCTGTCGGCGTCGCGGCCAAAGCCTTTGGCGCGGCGTTTGAGGTCCTGGGTGTAGGCCAGGCCTTCTTCGATGCTCTCCACGTGCACAAAGATGGCGTCGGCGTTCTGCGCCGCAAAGTTACGCCCATCTTCGGACGTGCCCGCCTGGAAAATCACCGGTTGGCCCTGGCGCGAGCGCGCAATGTTCAGCGGGCCTTTTACCGAGAAAAACTCGCCCTTGTGGTTCAGCGCATGCAGCTTGCTCGGCGTAAAGAATTCGCCGCTTTGCTTGTTGTAGGCAAAGGCGTCGTCTTCCCAGGAATCCCACAGGCCCTTGACCACGTTGAGGTGTTCCTTGGCGATGCGATAGCGCACGGCGTGCGGCGGGTGCTCTACCTTGCCGAAGTTGTCGGCGGTGCCGCTGAGCCACGAGGTGACCACGTTCCAACCGGCACGACCGCCGCTGATATGGTCCAGCGACGCGAACTGGCGCGCGACCTGATAGGGCTCGGTGTAGCTGACGGTCACGGTGGCGACCAGGCCGATGTGCGTGGTCAGTGCCGCGAGGGCCGAGAGGATGGTCAGCGGCTCGAAACGGTTGAGGTAATGCGGGCTGGACTTGGCGTGGATGTGAAGGCTGTCGGCGATGAACACGAAGTCGAACTTGGCCGCTTCGGCGAGCTCGGTCTGCTGCTTGTAGAAGCCGAAATTCGTGCTGGCGTTGGGTTGCGCCTGCGGGTGGCGCCATTCGCCCCAGCCGTGGCCGACACCGTGGACCATGGCCCCCAATTTCAATTGACGTGGCTTGCTCATGTTTTCTGCTCCTTAGCGCGAGGCTTGATTGTTGGGGGCACGCTTGGCGTTAAAGCTCTTGTCGAAGCCCTGGGACACGTCGATGTGCCTGGTCAGCAGGCCTTCTTGTTGGTAGGTGTCGGCGGTGTCTTGCAGGCCACTGATCACGCTGTCGTCGATCAGCACCGGGCTCAGGCGGGTCTCCTTGGCCACGGCCACATGCACGGCCAGCGGCAGCCCGGTGATTTTGGCCTGGGCGGCGGCGTACTCGTTGGGGTGGGTATTGGCCCAGGCGTAGGCGCGGTCGACGCGGGCGACAAAGTCATCCAACTGCGTGCGCTTGTCGGCGATGGCCTGGCTGGTGGCGGCAAGGTACAGGTGGTTGCTCAACAGCGTGTTGCCGCTGGCCACGATCCGCGCCTGGCTTTGTGAGGTGACCACCGTGGTGTAAGGGTCCCAGGTCGACCAGGCGTCGACGGTGCCGTTATCCAGCACCAGGCGCGACTCGCTGGGCAACAGGAAAATGAACTGCACATCCTTGGTGGTCAGGCCGGCCGTGGCCAGGGCCTTGATCACCAGGTAGTGGCCGATGGACCCGCGTCCGGTCACGATTTTCTTGCCCTTGAGGTCGGCCACTGTCTTGATCGGCGAATCCTTGGGCACCAGCAGGGCGGTGGTGTTACGCCCTTCGGCGTGGATGATGCTGACCACCTTGAGCGACGCTCCGGCCCCCAAGGCAAACACGTAGGGTGCGTCACCCAAGGCGCCGATATCCACGGCCCCGGCATTCAAGGCTTCGCCCAGGGGCGAAGCGGACGGGAACTCCGACCACTGGATTTCATAAGGCACGTTTTTCGCCTCGCCCGAGACTTCCAGCAGCGTCTTGATCGTCGATTTCTGGTTGGCCACCCGCAGCGGTTGCAGGTCGGCGGCGTGGGCGCTGGTGGCCAGGCCAAGGGCCAGGGCGGTGCTCAGGAGCAGGCGCTTGAATGGGGTAGTAAAGACCATGGGATGCAGGCTCCAGGCAGATCAGAAAAAAGGTTTGGCTACCTCCGCCTGGAGAAGGGGTCGGTGAGGAGTTCACGTTATGCTCATAAAAACATGCTGTGAAGTTCTTTTTGGTTATATGTTAATTATTAAAATAACTGATTATGTGTTTATTGATTATTCTAAAATTGCATGGATTAACCCTGAGGTGGATGCGGTCCATGTGGGAGAGGCGGTGCGACGATTCGACTTGCCTCCTCCCACAGGGATCTGTGCCGGGTATGGAAAAGTGATCAGATCACATAGAACCCATGGGTGCCGTCGCGGGCCAGTTGGTCGACTAAACCGAACTCCCAGTCCAGGTAGGCCTGCATGGCTTCCTTGGGGTTGTCCGTGCCTTCGTAAGGGCGGCGGTAGCGGTCGATACGCGGTGAGGCCAGGTGGGTTTCACCTTCTTCCAGCGGCAGTTGCGCGTTGATCCAGCCAGCGGTGCCGTCTTGCAGCAGGAACACTTGCTTGCCGGTGATGGCTTCGACTTCGGCCACGGCCAGGCGCGCCAGTTGGCTGCTGCCGCAGGTCAGCACGTAGCGCTGGGCGGCCGGCACCTTGGCCAGCGCCTGGGGCAGTTGCGCGCGCAAGGCCCACCAGGCACCAGGGATATGGCGTTTGACGTAGTTGGCGCTGGCGGTGAAATCCAGTACCGCCGTGTCGCCATGGGCCAGCCACTCGGCGAGGGTGTGCGGGCTGATCAGTTCGGCCTGGGGCGGTGCGGGCACCGGCGCGACCCAGGCGCCATGTTCGCTGAAATCTGCGGCTTGCAGGCCGTCCAGCACATGCACTTCCCAGCCCAGTTGGGCCAGCCATGAAGCCGACATATTGGCGCGCACACCGTCATCATCGACCAGTACCAGGCGTGCACCGCGCACGCTGGCAACGTGATCGGTTTCCTGCACCAACTGCCCACCCGGGGTCGAGCGCGCGCCGCGCAGGTGGCCGGCTTCGAATTCCTCCGGGGTGCGCACATCGAACAGGTAGGTGGTACGGGACGCCTGCTGTTGCCAGCGGTGCAGGTCGGCGAGGGTGGCGCGGCCGACGCGGGCCTTGTCAGCCACACGCCGCGCATCCGCGGCGGCGACCTGGCGGTGGGCTTCCGAGGTCGGGGCAAAGCGTCGCGACTGACCATGGGCGAGCTTCTGCCCGGCCAACGTCCAGCCGATGGTGCCGTTGCGCAGGGCCGAGACCGGGTTGGCCACGCCGGCATTGATCAGTGACTGCGTGCCGATAATGCTGCGGGTGCGTCCGGCGCAGTTGACGATGATGCGGGTGGCCGGGTCCGGCGCCAGCTCACGGACGCGCAACACCAGTTCGGCACCCGGCACGCTGATGCCGGTGGGGATGCTCATGGTCTGGTATTCATCAAAACGGCGCGCGTCGAGCACCACCACATCGGCTTGGCTGTCGAGCAGCGCCTGCACGTCTTCAGCGGCCAGGGACGGCGTGTGACGCTCACTTTCGACCAGCTCGCCAAACGCCTTGCTCGGCACGTTGACGTCGATAAACAGCTCGCCACCGGCCTTGCGCCAACCGTCGAGCCCACCCTCGAGCAGGCTGACCTGGGTATAGCCCAGCGCGAGCAAACGTTCGGCCGCGCGGGCGGCCAGCCCTTCACCGTTGTCGTAGACGGTGACCTGGGTATCCCGGCGCGGAATGCGCGAGTACACCTCAAGCTCCAGCTTCGACAGCGGGATATTCGCGGCGAACAGGGGGTGGGATTCGGCAAACGGTGCTTCTTCGCGCACGTCTACCAGGGCGACTTCTTCACGGTCCAACAGGGCCTGGCGAATCTGGGCGTAGCTGCGGGTGGATACGGTGCTCATAGGGCGGGGCTCTTTTCTTTGGACAAATCCCAGATATTCGGGAGGAAGGCATTGGAATAGCCGGAGATAAACAGTTTCTCGCTGCCGTCGGGCTGGTACACCGCGCGGCGCACGGCACCGATATTGGCGCCGTACACATGAATGCTGATCGACACTTGGTCGCTGTGGGCATTGCTGACTTGATGGATGTCGCCGATCTTGGGCGATACCGCCTCGACCTGGCCCGGCACCAACTGGACCGGCTTGCCTTCGGCGACCAGGCGCCCGTCGGGCGCGCGCTCGAAGCCCTGGGAAAACTCCGCACCGCGCAACATGCCGATCAGCCCCCACACCCGATGGTCATGAATCGGCGTGCTTTGCCCCGGCCCCCACACAAAACTGACGATGCTGAACCGCTGGCGCGAATCGGCGTGCAGCAAAAATTGCTGATAGCGATCGGGGTCGGGTTGGGCGAATTCATCGGGGAGCCAGTCGTCATGGCTGACCAGTTGCGCCAGCAGCTTGCCGCCACGGTGCAACAGGTCGCCTTCGCGTGGATTGCCGTCGATCAATTCCGCCAGGGCGCCTATGAAGGCTCTGAGTCTCTCGGGGTGCTTGGCTTGGGTCATGACAATTCCATCGGATACGTTTGATAGGAATGGGTTGATGGGTTTATATAAGCATAATGTTTATAGTTAATATGCTATTTTTTAATGATTAGCTTATAGCTGCAGGTAATTTAGAACCGGTCTGAATAGCGTTAGACGTTATCGATCACACGCTGGGCTATCCAGATAATCGTCCTGCAACTATGCTTTGCACACATCTTAATGACTGTTCTCTATGTGCGGCCCAAATGAAAATTGACGATATCGATGCCTTTGTCGAAGTGATTCGTTGCCAGTCCATCAGCCATGCCGCCGAGTCGTTGCAACTGACCCAGCCGGCCATCACCCGCCGCGTGCAGAACTTCGAGCAGGCGCTGGGCGTGGAGTTGTTCGACCGCAACACCAAGCCGCTCAAGCCTACGTTGATCGGCACCCGCGTCTATGAACAGTGCCGGTTGATCCTGCGCGAGATGGACGCCCTGCGCGAATTGGTCGCCACCGACGCACCGCCCACCGGCCTGTTACGCCTGGGCGTGCCGCAGACTATTGGTGACGTGGTGCTGCTCGATGCACTCAAGCACCTGCGCAGCGAATACCCCGACTTGCGCGCCCAGGTCGCCACTGGCTGGGGCAGCCAACTGGTGGGCAAGATCGAGCGCGGTGAGTTGGACGCGGCGGCGGCCCTGTTTCCGGCGGGCAAGGTTTTCCCCGACAACGTGGTCGGCGAGTCCATCGGCAAGATGGAACTGGTGGTGGTCTGCGCCAAGGCCCAACTGCCGAAGAAGCCCTGCAAGCTGGCGGACGTGTACCAGAACGGTTGGATCCTCAACCCGGATGGCTGCGGTTTCCGCGCCGGTTTGCAGCGCACCTTGTCCGATCAAGGCCTGGCCCTGCGGGTCAACCTGGAGACGTTCGGCACCGAGCTGCAACTGGGCCTGGTGGCCGACGGCCTGGGCCTGGGCCTGGTGCCGCGGCCTTTGCTGGAGCGCAGTGCCCACCGCGAGCAACTGGCGGTGATGCCGCTCAAGGATTTCAAGCCGGTGATGGATTTGTGGCTGATCTACCCGCACTTCCTCGGTAACTTGCAGGGGCCGGTGGACGCGTTTGGCAAACTGGTGGCGGCGTCCCTGCATAAGATCCGCAACGCAGCCTGATCCATGTGGGAGGGGGCTTGCCCCTGATTGCGGTGTATCAGTCAGCTCGTCTGTCGCTGACCCACTGCCATCGGGGGCAAGCCCCCTCCCACATTTGGACTGTGCAAGCCTTCAAGGCATTCTTGGCATTCACTGCCTTGGGCAACAGCTCCGGTTTGACTGGGTGTATAGAGATCAAAAATGTGGGAGGGGGCTTTGTGTTGGTGGTGTGGGTGTTATGAAAAAAAATAATAATTAGCTTAGATTAAAATGTGCTTTTTATTATTTTTTTCCATCCCCTAGGCTTGCTTGGAAGTCCTTAAGGCCATCCAGGAAGTTTTGCCATGAGCAGCGTCACCCCGATTTCCAGCGTTTCCAACCATGTTCGCCAGCGTGTCACTCCGGAAGAATGGGAGGTGCGCGTCAAACTGGCCGCCGCTTACCGGCTGGCGGCCCTGTACAAGTGGACCGACCACATCTACACCCACTTCTCCGCCCGTGTACCTGGGCCACACGAGCACTTCCTGATCAACGCCTTCGGGCTATTGTTCGATGAAATCAGTGCCTCCAACCTGGTCAAGGTCGACCTCGACGGCACCATCGTCGACGACCCTACCGGCTTGGGCATCAACTACGCCGGCTATGTGATCCACAGTGCCATCCACGGCGCGCGCCACGACCTGCACGCCGTGTTGCATACCCATACCCGCGACGGCATTGCGGTGTCGGCGCAGAAGGACGGCCTGTTGCCGATCTCTCAGCACTCCATCGGCTTCTCGGGGCGGGTGGCCTACCACGGTTATGAAGGCGTGGCCCTCGACCTCGACGAACGTGAGCGCCTGGTGGCCGACCTGGGCGACAAGAGCGTGATGATCCTGCGTAACCATGGGCTGCTGACCGCGGGTGTCAGCGTTGAACATGCGTTTCAACAGCTGCAACAACTGGAGCGCGCGTGCAATATCCAGGTCGCGGCGCAGGCAGCGGGGAATGCGGAGTTGATCTTCCCGCCGGCTGAAGTGGTGGCGAAGGTCGAGCAACAGGCCAAGGCGTTTGCCAGCGGCGAGGGGCCGGGTGTGGCGCGGCATTGGAATGCGCTGATTCGGCAGTTGGAGCGCAACGATACCGACTATAAGAACTGATCCGGAGCCTGGTGAAGATCAAAGTGTGGGAGGGGCGGTGCGACGATTCGACTTGCCCCTCCCACCTTGGTTTTGTAGTGGTTGTCAGGCGACTTTCTGCTCGCGTTCAGCAATCAGCTGGCGGGTGAGGGGGATCAACCGCTTGCCATAGTCGATCGCATCGTTGAGCGGATCAAACCCACGAATCAGGAAGGTGGTGATGCCGAGGTCGTAATAATCTACCAAGGCCTCCGCAACTTGCTCGGCGGTGCCCACCAACGAGGTGGAGTTACCTTGTGCCCCCAGCAACCCAGCAATCCCGGTCCACAAACGCTTATCCAGTCGCGCCCCCTGCGCCGCCGCCGCGAGCAAGCGGCGTGAACCTTCGTTTGGCGGTTCACGCCGCACAAAACCGTTCTTCTGCGCCAGCGCCGTCGCCTGCTGCAAGATGCTCTCGGCCCGCGCCCACGCCAGTTCCTCGGTCTCGGCGAGGATCGGCCGCAACGACAGGCTGAAGCGAATCGTGCGCCCGTGCCTGGCCGCTTCAGCCCGCACCTGGGTCACGATTTCGCGCACTTGCTCATAGGTCTCGCCCCACAACGCGTACACATCGGCATGCTTGCCTGCCACTTCAATCGCGGCCTTGGAGGAGCCGCCAAAGTACAGTGGGATATGCGGCTGTTGCGGTGACTTCACCGCAGAGTGCGCGCCCTCCACCTGGTAGTAAGTGCCGGCGAAGTCGAAGGGCTGTTCGCTGGTCCATTCCTGGCGCACCACGCTCAGGTATTCGTCCGTGCGCGCGTAGCGTTCGTCCTTGCCGATATGGCTGCCGTCGGCGCGCAGTTCGCGGTCGTCACCCCCGGTGATGATATGCACGGCGGTACGCCCGCCGTTGAACACATCCAGGGTGGCGAACTGGCGCGCTGCCAGGGTCGGTTGGGCAAAACCGGGGCGGTGGGCAATCAGGAATTGCAGTTTTTTCGTCACGCTGGCCGCATGGGAGGCGATCAGCGTGCTGTCCGGGCTGTTGGAGTGGAAGGCCACCAGGGCGCGGTCGAAGCCGGCCTCTTCGTGGGCCCGGGCCACGGTCTCCACGTAGTCCGGTTGCAGGGTCGGGCCGCTGCGCGGGTGGATCTCGGATGCGTGATGGCCACCGATATAGCCGATGAATTCAATGCTCATGGTCTGTCCTTGTCGAGTACGGGGTTAACACCTCCACCGGGCAGGGGGTCGGTTATGCTCATACACGGTAGGGCCAGCCAAAGCCTGTGTAAAATGCCGTTTGGTTCTATTCTAATTATTAAAATATAGAATCATAGTTTAGTTGTTTGATCAGTAAATTGCATTTTGTGAGTAAGGCTGACGTTAGATAACGTTGTATTTTGCCCAGGGCTAAGGTCTGATGGGCGCCGAAAACGGCACCTCGAAGGTTGAGCATTGATGCGGGCAGAACTTGCGCAATATGGCGGTATCACCGTCATGATTCCGGCCGCGGTGGTGATTGCTGTCTGGTTAAGGTATTCCTCCCCTTGGGCGCTTCGGGCGTGGGTCATGACGGTCGGTGTGAGTTATTCGATTGTGGCGGCTAGTAAGTTAATGTTCAAAGGGTGGGGTTTATCTTTCCAGCACGTGGACATTGCAGTAATAAGCGGCCATGCCATGAACACCTGTTTAATGGTGACGGTGGCAACAAGTATGTTGGCGCGCCAGTTCAATTTGGCGTGGCGCTGGCCGGCGGCGTGTGTGGCGCTCACGCTAAGTATCGGGTTCAGTGCTTATTGTGTCGCCCCCTATATACACCCACTGAATGAAGCCCTGGCCGGTGCCGCACTGGGCGCCGTCGCCGCGATTGCCTTTCTCTGGCGTATTGATACCGCCAACGTCAAGGTATCCCCCTCGTTCATGAGCGGTGGGCTGGTGTTTTTGCTGGCCTGTGCGCTGGTGCCCAAATATAACGCGGAGTTGCTGCTCAACCGCGTTGCCGTGAGCCTTTCAGGGGCCGAACAAGCCCATCAGGAACCGGCCTGGCGTCTGGGCGCCGCGCGTGGCAAGGCCGAATAGGTCGCCAGGTCCAGGGCGCGGTTGCTCTCCACCATCAGTTCCAGCAGCACCGTTTGCGCATTGAACTGCCGCATATCGCCCCGACGTTGTGCACCCTGCATCTGCTTGAGCAGCGCATGGGTGATTTGCTGGGGTGAGCTGCCTTGCAACTGGTCCAGCCAGTAGCCTATTGCCCGGGTGTTCTGCTGGTACTGAGCGCCGACTGCTGGCTCCACAAGCCCTTCGAAAATGCCCGTGAGTTTTCTCAGGGCATGGCTACGGCGCAGGTCCTCCCACAGGTTCATGGCCGCTCCTCGGTGCCGGAGATATTAGCCAGCAACTCATCGGTCTTGACCTGCATGAACTGGCTGTCGCCACGGCTTTCCACGCACAGGCACACCGACAGTGCATCACTGACCTGCAGCTTGAAACGCCAGTCGGCGAAAACCATGGACAGCCCGGCGCCGGAGTCATCGCTGTCCAGGGAGTGGTCGGCGTACAGCACCTGCATGCGTTCGAGGACACGGGTCGAGTTATTCACCTCGATATGTATATTTCCTGAAGAAGGAAATAGGCCGATGCGCTCTACCAATAACTTTGGACTTTTCATGAGGGTACTCCGTTGCGTTGTTCAATAAGCCCAGGCTCCACCGAAAGGGCCCAGAGCATGAGTAATCGCTGATCATGAAGGGGTGGCCAATAGTTGTTTGGGGCACGTCAGCAGCCAATTTTGCTGTCGCGCCCAACTTGCAGGAAGTTCCATACAGCCAGTCAATAAACTGATCGCATCAGGGGAGTGCTGTGAGCTTTTTATCCCTTACAAAGATAAATGGCTTTTCTATCGCGGAAAAAGTCAAAACGGAAACAGCTGAGACCAGCGCAAGTACAATCGGTAATGATGCGATATATTGAAGTGCGCTGCCCTTCTCGAAGGAAAATACGTTAAATACTGAAAACAGCATATAAAGAATCAGTCCGTGAATCAGGTAGATACTATAGCTCACTTCGCCCAGGGTCTTGAGCCCCTTGCTTTCCAGTACACCAAAGATAGTATTGCCAAGGGCAATCATGATGAAGGGGATACCCAGTAGCAGCATCTGGAAAATAGAATATCCTTGGTCAATAAACATCCCAGAGGCGATAAAAGCTAAAACCACAACAGACGCCGTCCTCGATTTGGCAAACGACGAAAACGCCGGAAAATTTATATTTATGATTGCGGGAATAAAACCAATAAAGAATAGCAGGGCTAATTTAGGAACTACCAAGCCGAGGTAAATGCCTGGGATCGCCACTATCATTACCGTTACTGATAAGGCGAGATATTTGCCGTACCAGCGCCTATTGAAAATAGCAGCCACTGCGGGAAGAGATAAATAAAAAAGCCATTCATATCGGAGTGTCCAATGCGCGCCGGATGTCATATGAACGCTGTCTGGCGACCCATTAAAAGACGAACCGACAAAAAGCCCCCAGCTCACCAGGCCTTTTATGAGTCCCTTGGTGTCGGCATCAAAAACAAAACCGGTTTTCATAAGACTAATGACAAAGACCATGAGGACGACAAATATATAAAGTGGCATCACTCTTTGAATTCTTGACCTCAGTAGAAGGTTCCACTGCGGATTTTTTTGGTATATTTTTCCAAAAAATAGAAAGCCGGTTATCATGAAGAAAAGCGAAACTGGCACCACCCCCATATTATTTAAAATGGCACTTTGTGGACGCTCCCAAACCCCACTGACCTTCCAGTGGTAGGTCACAACAAAATGATGACAAACCACAGACGTGGCCAGCAGTCCGCGAAGGGCATCAATGGGCGAAGACCTCAAGAAGGTATGCTCGGTCAAGAGGTTGAGACGCGCAAAGGACACGCTTAAAAAAAGCAGGGAAATACTATATGCAGTAACGATCAAAAAAGCATTGTTCATACTGTCTGCTCGATCATTAATGGGTCTTGATCGTGTGCCCAATTTCACGAGGCGAAACGATGCACTTATAGTCGGTGGATGTGGCGACGATACGCATAGTCCTGATCGCCGGCGACGGTTTTAATTCGACAAAAACTAACAGGCTGGATTGAGTTTTTATCACGTGTTGGTTGAGGTTTTTAGCCCGTTATTACCTGGCGGAACGTTAAGAGTCCTCGACTGAGGAGAGAGGGAGGCCACTAACTGCATTTGTCATGTTTCTGGTAAAAAGCCTGCGGTCGAGCACCGTGACCGTCACTCCATGAAATCACCTGCATGAGATATTCAGCACCCGCATACGCTGAGAGAATGTTCACTGCCGTTGTAGTGCGTAGCGTTCTCTTGGCAGGTTTTAGTTCGCCTGTGTCTCTTAGCTGTTCAATGGCATCGGCAATCGCAGTAGGGTTATTGGGTGGAACGCAGCGACCAAAGAGACTTCGGTCCAGGACTATCGAGGCGCCGACGGTTGTGGTGGCCACAACGGCGACCCCGCACATGAGGGCTTCGCTGACAACAACACCCCACCCGTCATCGGACGTGGTAGAGGCTAATATCAGGACATCGATCTGACGGAAAAAACAATTAATTTCGCTCATGGGCAATACGCCCCGGAATGTCGCTTCGACGCCGGCTGAAATACAGTGGGCTTTCATTGCTTCTGCTTCGGGGCCGCCACCGGCAATATCGAACGTTACGCGGCCGTTCAATTGTGCCAGCGCGTCCACCACATCAAATATACCTTTTGACTTCACCAAACGTCCCAAGTAGCCGATGCGGAGTTTTTCGGTAGACGGCGGTATATGGGGCTTCACGATCGGAGGGGATATGAAGTAAGCAAATGGAATGACTTTTTCCGCAGGATAGCCAATCGATGTAAACCACGGTGGTCCATTACGACCGATGGCCAGGATGAACGCAGCGTGGCGACGGTGATAGCGTTCCTCGCCCCAGGACTGCAGCCACCGCAATGCACCAGACCAGCCTGAGGCGACGCGTGGTTCAGACATAATGGCATAGCGCGCTTTATTGGCTTTAATGGATGTCAGTCCTTTGAGGATCGTTGGAACCCACCTTATCCCTGAAAAGATGTGCAGCGAACTTGAAACGGACTCTGCCACTAACGATTCGATAGTTTGGAGATTGGGGGCAACGAGTGTTGTGTAGCCTATTGGGTCAGGAACACTCCAGCCGAGCGCGCGACGACTCTCAGAGAGTTCTTTATCGGCACAGCAAATCAACTCCAGTTGAGGGTTCAAGCGTGCCAGTGCCGTGAAGAAATCTGCCTTGTGCGGGGACAGTGACGGCTCCCAGATAACCAGTCTTCGAAGGGCGGGGGAATCGGTATGCATATCAAGTTATCCTGCAACTATCGGAGTCGGGCTATACGTCGTATCAGCCATGAAGGCTCAAGAAGCCATTTGCGCAGCCTTGCCAGAATCGCAATGTAACGGTCTCGTTCGGACCGTGGCCGTTTGAGCGCTGAGCGGAAAAGACGATCAGCGTCCCTCGCATACAATTCATTCAGGCGCCCGCTCCCAGTGATGGAGGCGTCATGCAAGCGAAAAATAGCCAAGTCTTCACCCATGGTGTTGAAACTGGCGCCTGCCAGGGCCATCTCTAAAAATAGTTCGCCATCCCAGCATGTACGATTTTCTGTATTGAAGCCGCCTACCTTTCTAAACCATTCGCTACGAAAAAAAGTGCCTTGTTGAAAGACTGAAACTGCGCCATACGCGTACCGCCAAGCCGTAAATTTCGATGGCGTAATTGATTTTATAAACGCGCCAGAGGCATCAACAAAGTAACCACAACCAGAAATAACGCTGGTTTGAGTGTTTGTCCGGAAAGCTTCAGCGACTTTTTCCAACGCCTCAGGAAGCAACTCATCGTCGGAGTTGATAAAGCCGAAAATATCGCCAGTGGCGCGTGAAAATCCTTTGTTAAGGCCGTCGGCGGCGCCAGTATCTTTTTCGAAAACCTTAATTAATCGATCCCCATACGACTCGATTATTTCTCGACTACCGTCAGTGCTGCCAGGGTCAACGACAATATATTCGAGGTCGTTGAAATGTTGTGACAGGACTGAGTCTATGCATTTTTTTAGATAGTCAGCCTGGTTAAATGAAATGGTGACAATTGAGATTTTCAATGTGGTTTTCCGTGCTTTGACAGGTGTCTTGAGTAGCAGTAGAGCGCAGCAATGAATATGACTGTACTCCACCGTGCACTCGCACCAAAGGGTGAGAACATAATATTCCAGAACAACTCTATGATGCCGTTATAGAAATAAAATCCGAGAAATCTGAAGTTTTTAATAAACTCGATTAATAACCAGCGACTCATGACTATCCAGAAAAGACCACCGCCAACGCCAGCCCAGACCAGTCCACCCATGAGGTAGGAATGAACCGGTATGAGATCCGTGTTGTAGTTTGCTTCGTCTTTTTCCGAATAGCCCAATGCAAATTTAAGCGCGGTCAGTTTGTCCTGATAACCCCCTGTGTCTTTTGCCCATGAGCCATGCCCCAATAAGGGTTTGTCGAGGAAAGCACCCACAGACACAAGCATTTCACTGCGCCCCCCGAGCAGAGCGCCATATTCACCACTGGCCTGAATCTGAAATTTCTTCGCCGACTCTTCGGGCAGTTTATCCAGGAACCAGTCTGATGAAAAAATCGAGGTAAAGACGGCATTGATTAATAGAAGGAATGCAAAAATAAAAAAAAGCATTTTAGTCGCGGCAAATGGTCCTTTCATACTGTTGAGGGCTGCTGCAAGACGTTTTCGACTGAGCAGTGTATAAGCGGTGACCGCGAGAAGTGGAAAAATGGCCATGCTGCGTGAATCGTTAAAAAAACTGAAGATTGAAAAAATCGATATCAACAGGATGAGATGGGCATTTTTTTTCCGCGCAATGAAAAAAGTGTAAATCGTGGCAAAGAGTGCGATGACTAGTTGCCCTATTCCCCATTTCCAAGCATTGCCCAGGAAGTACTCACTGGGAAATAAAATAAATTGAGGGATAGCGCCGAGATAGGCACCGATTAAAAAAGATGGCATGCGCCGGATGTCACGATCAAAATATGTCGATAAGGCCACGAACGTACACAGAAAGATAACGGGCGCGCCAATACCTTTAACCGAGTCTACGGTTTCGGATTGATTGACTTGATCGGAAATAAATTGGCAAATGGTCCAAATCATACCGAATACAACAAGTGTGCCAATACCCTTTCCCAGCTTAAGCCGGCCCAGGTTCAACGCCAGATAAATGAGCGCAAGGATCTCTCCTGCATAAATCTCACCGCCGAAGGACAATTTCTGGCTGGAGAAAAAACCGATGAATAATGGCGTCAAACGGAGTGCCATTTTCAGTCGAGATCTTTTCAGGTCGATAGTTTTTTTAAGCGAAGGTAGCACCGTGGGTCGACCTGGTAGAGGATAAAGATCGGGCATGCGAATAGTCCCAGTCACAATAAGGTGGCGCGGTAGTTGCGCGAGGCTGTCCATTGAAAAAGGTGTCGTGAGTTTGTTTACGCTCACTATCTAATAAATAAGCCGACGAGCGTTGATCCACTTTAGAGAAGCCCGATCGCGATTTTTTATTAGCTAAGGACAGGTTGTCTGCAAATTTTTCGGGAGCGTCAGTTTGATGTGGCTTCTGAGAAGGCTTCCTCCGACCACCAGCCTGAGTACCTGGCAAGCATTCAATGACCAGATCATTCCGACTAATCCCAGTGTAGAGGTGGCTAATACTTTTGCCGTGAATAAAATGAATAAGTACACGATGTAGAGCTGTACCTGCTGCTTGATGACACCCGCACCGTTTAATACCATCGACTGTACAGTGCCTATGCACGTGAGTACTGCGAACACCGCCATGCCGGTCAGCACGGGGGAAGGAAGTGTCAGGTTTTGGTGGGTCCACACGTTGACCAGTCGTTCCCCGAAGAGCAAAAGAACCAAGCTGATGATGAACGCCAGCGTCCCTGTAAGGTAATAAGCCCAGCGGGTGATCTTTAGAATCCAGGCGCCATTCCCTTCCGCTTTTGCGTTGGCAATTTCTGGCCAGAGGGGAAATAGCGCAATGGAGACGAGGGCGGGTACATAGGTATACAGCCGGGTGTACACGTCCAGCGAGGGGACGATGTCGATGCCGATCAAACTGCCGGCCAGTAAGGTATTTATGCCTACTTCCGCGTACGGAACGACCTGCAGAATCAAAAATGACAGCCCCGTTATCAAGTAAGGTTTTAAAAGGGTGTGGTCATAATATTTAAATCGAGGCACCAACAGTTTCATGCTGCTTCTACGAAATACCACCAGCACTGAAACCCAGCCAATGATCACCGGTACGCCAATCACCCCGAAGACGAGCAGTGACAAGTTTGCGGCTCCGCTCTCTACCACAGCCCATACAAACAGCAGGGACAGCAGGCGTCCACTGGTGGTCCAGGCATTAGCCTCCGTCGTACGGTGACGTGCGAACAAAATCCGTTGGATGAGCCCTGATGGCAAACCCACGAAGACGCAGGCGGAACCCAACAACATCGCCTGATAGCGTGCAATGTCAGCGATGGGCGCGTAGTGGTAGACCCACAGTGCTAACCCGCCCGTCACGATCAGGGCCACGCATGCAATCGTCAGTAATGTAAACCAGACCACCGAAACCGCTTTGCGTGAGCCTTCGGACACTGAATCTTTGCTCTCTCCCGCAAGGGTGTTGACAATGGCCAAGCCAATACCAAAGTCTGCGTAGGCGGACAGTACTGATAACGATATCGCCATTGACAGAAATGCATAATCAACCACGCTCAGCGCGTTAATAGTGAGCGGGATAAGAGCCATTACAATCAACAGATTAAATAATCGGGCGGCCGCGGACCCAAAAATATTCTTGACCAGCCTTCGAAGTCGATTATCTAGACGCACAGCATAAGATCTCTGGTTTGGGTGGAGCAGGGGGCTTGTGTCAATGGTGAATTCGATCGTTCGAGGGGGCTGTAGGCCTGATTTACTTATCGCCCGATGGAGTAATGAGTGATGCCTTTCTTTTTCATTCGTGCGGGCTCATACAAGTTACGACCATCGAAAATCACGGGCTGGTGGAGCTGCTGTTTGATGAACTCGAAGTCCGGTGCTTTGAACGCTGGCCAGTCGGTAACAATCACCAGTGCCTCTGCATCTTTCAGTGCCGTTTCCTTGGTGCCACACAAATTCAGATCGTCACGGACGCCATAGATACGCTGGGTTTCTTCCATGGCTTCCGGATCGTAGACACTAACCTTGGCTCCCGCGTCCCATAGCGCTTCAATAAGTACTCGGCTGGGGGCCTCACGCATATCATCAGTGTTGGGCTTGAAACTCAGGCCCCAGACAGCGAATGTCTTACCCACCAGATCACCCGAAAAATGCTTATGGATTTGTTTGAACTGGAGGGTTTTTTGTTCATTATTCCGGTGTTCAACTGCTTTCAAGATGCTGGCATCGAAATTGACGCTGCTGGCTGTGCGAATCAGCGCTTGTACATCTTTCGGAAAGCACGATCCGCCGTAACCGACACCAGGGTAGATGAAGTGGTAGCCGATACGGGGATCAGCACCTATGCCTTGGCGAACCATCTCGATGTCCGCGCCGAGCATCGCCGCAAGGTTAGCCATTTCGTTCATAAAGCTAATTTTGGTGGCAAGCATGCAATTGGCCGCGTATTTCGTGAGTTCGGCACTCCGTACATCCATGACAATAATTTTTTCATGGTTGCGGTTGAACGGTGCATACAGTTCACGTATGACCTCCTCGGCATATGCACTGTCAGTGCCGATGACAATGCGGTCAGGGCGCATACAGTCTGCGACTGCGGAGCCTTCCTTGAGAAACTCGGGATTTGACACGACCTCGAATGTCAGTTCTTCACGTCCTCGCTGAGCAAGGACTTCCACGATACGCCTATTGACCTTGTCGGCCGTTCCTACGGGCACGGTGGATTTGTCAATGATTGTCTTATGGCTTTCCATGTACTGGGCGATTGTTTCGGCGACGCCGAGCACGTACTTCAAATCGGCCGATCCGTCTTCATCCGGTGGCGTCCCAACGGCAATAAACTGCACATCACCATGTTTCACGGCTGAGGCTGCATCTGTGGTGAAAGTGAGACGACCCGCTGCGTAATTTTCTTTTACCAAGGTTTCCAAGCCCGGCTCGTAGATCGGTACGTGCCCCTGCTTGAGTTGTTGGACCTTATCAGCATCAATATCAACGCAGACGACCTCGTGACCGACTTCGGCCAGGACCGCGCCTTGGACCAACCCTACGTAACCAATGCCGAAAACGGTGACTTTCATGTCGATTCTCTATGGAAGTATTTAAGTGCGAAAAGTTAATGTGTTTGGCACGCTACCGCCCCAGGATGTTCTGCTAGTCCCTGAGAGCGATATCGATTGATTAGTTAATTGCATCCAAGCCGATAGAGGCTCAGTAGGCGCTTACTGAATACACGGTGAAACTGGAAAAATCGAATCACCTGCAGTGGGTGGCGCTTTAAGCCTTGTCGGACTTATAGTCATAGTGATAGTAGCCGTAGTTTGAATAACCATAAGCTGCCGACGCTCGTCTTTCAACTCCGTTAAAGATGGCACCTTTCAGGTGTATGCCATTTTGAGAGAAACGACGCATAGTCAATTCAATTTCACGGGCCGGGCTCATGCCAAAGCGCGTAACAATCAAGCTGGTACCGGCCTGGCGTCCAACAATGGCGGCGTCTGTCACTGCCAATAGTGGCGGTGTATCAAGAATTACGAGGTCGTAAAGGGCACTGACTTGATCTAACAATTCACTGAAGTTGAAGTGCATCAACAGTTCCGACGGATTGGGAGGGATTTGCCCTCGTCCGATGATATCGAAGTTTTCGATATCCGTTTTGTGTATGGCGGTGATGAGATCACAGCGTTTAACCAGCAAGTCGGACAGCCCATTTTCTGCCGGCGTTCCCAACACTTTATGCAAATAGCCTTTTCGCATATCCACATCGATCAACAAGACCCTCTGCCCTGACTGCGCGATCACCGCGGCGAGGTTTGCCGAGACAAACGTTTTCCCCACCAGCGGGCTGGGACCGGAGATCATCAAACGGTTGTTAGGTGCTTCCAGCATTGCAAAGTGCAGGCTGGTGCGCAGACTGCGCAGCGCTTCAATCGCCAGGTCGGTAGGATGAGACAGGGTGAGCAAAGCGGCAGCCTTGTAAAGGCCCTGACCTCGATGGGTCTTTGCTTCCTCGGATTCCTGCAACACGCTGTAGGGAATAGAGGCATACACTGGCAAGCCTAATTGTTCGATCGCATCCGGGTTTTCCAACCCTTTGTTCAATGTTTTTCGAAATAACACCAGGGCCACAGCGAAGAAACCGCCGAATAGGGTAGCGCCCAGTACGATCAAGAATTTCTTGGGTTTGACGGGCTTCTGAATATTCACATCCGCAGTATCGATCAAGCGCACGTTTCCGACGGTGCCCGCCCGCATGACGTCAAGTTCCTGGGATTTATTCAACAGCTGTGTGTAGACCTCAGTGCCAACCTCAACATCGCGAGTGAGGCTGAGTAATTCCTGCTGGGTGGCGGGTAGGCTGGTAACTTTTCTCTCCAGCATCTTTTGTTTTTCGGTCAACTCACCGATCTGCGTCAAAAGAGCGCGGTAAGCGGGGTGTTCAGGGGTAAACTTTCTATCCATCTCCGCTTGCTGGAGTTTCATGTTGGATATGTTGGTATCCAAATTGACCATCTGCTCAAGGATCGACTTGGTTTCCAGACTGATGTCCACGGACTTGTTACGTGTCTGGTATTGGTTCAGCGCATTCCCGGCTTTCTCCAGATCTTTTTTGATCTCTGGGAGCTTTTCTCTCAAAAAGTCCAGGCTTTGAGCAGCCTCTGCCGAGGTGCGTTGCACGTTTTGGCGTACATAAAGCTCAGCAATGGTATTTAGTATCTTTACCGATTTTCTCGCGTCTTTACTTTCCAGTGAAAGATTGAGAATGCCTGATTCTTTCCCGCGTTCAAGCACATCCAAGGCGTCTTGATATTCCAAAATGCTGTTCAGACGAGGGTTGCGGACAACGCTGAACTTCGTTCCTGGATTCGCGCGCAGTTCATCAATTTGAAGTTTAATCCCCCGCTGATTGACTGCTTGCCCCCTCTCGCCCTCCACCAACAGATTGCCGTCTTCGTCGAGCAGTACGTAATCCCCACTGTCGCCGGCGACGAGGGTCAGTTTTTTACCGAGTAGACTTTCCGGCAGGTTGAGTTGAGACACCTTAAGAGACTCTCCGCCCCACGCGAAGCTGTTCATACCCAGCCACGGGCTGGCGACCTCGCCCTGAGCCGTCCCTTTGAAACGGCGAGAAATGAACTCACCTACCACAGGGAAGTAGTTCGGCACGATGACAATATCAAGTTGTAGTTTATCGACCGTCTCGCCAATAATTGCACGCGACCTGATCAGTTCGATCTCGGTGGTAGAAGGAGATTCTTTACCCAGCATACTGCTGACATCCGAGAACCCGAGCAAGTCATTCTTTTTGGACTCAACTTGAACCAGCGCATTCGCCTGATAGATGGGCGAGGCCAACAGCGCATACGCAATGCCCACGATCATAAAGATCACGGTAATTGCCATAATCAACCATTTGTGATCTATCATCGTTCCGAACATGCCGAGAAGATCAATCTCGTCATCGTCATAATCCTGCGCATTCACTACGGTTGACTGTTGCATAAGTTAGTTTATCGGCCCTGATGACTATGTGGTGAATGACACTCAGCGTGCGAGACGCTGTGCCCATGCCTGTACGGCTTCTTCTATCAACGTATAAGCATGTACAAAAGCAGGTTTCCCTTGACGGTAGGGGTCTCTGATTTCGCGGTTGTCTTGCCATTTACCCAGCAAGAAGACTTTTCCCCGTGCTTCGGGGGCGATGTTCAAAACACCCTTGATATGGCCTTGCTCCATTACCAGGATAATGTCCGACCCACATACCGATTCTGAGGTCAGTTGACTGGCTTTGTGCGCAGTGGGCACGTAGCCGTGTTCCTCAAGGACCATTCGCGCAGTAGGCTCGATAGGGTTATCGTCCAGGGCGGCGAGGCCAGCCGAGCTAACTTCGATGTCGGAGCGAGCGAGGGCTTCACGTAACAAAACTTCTGCAGTAGGACTGCGACATATGTTGCCGATGCAGACGACCAGAATTTTTTTAAACACGGCAACCTCCTTGGCGCGTAGACAAGTGCTCAGGTGAACTAACCCATTCGAGAATGCTGAGGGGTATTGTAAGGTTTAAGCGTCAGTTGAATAATTTGCTTAGAGGGATTCACGTTGAGAAGCTTAACGTTGAATGCGCCGTAACAGCAACCCTAAATATCACCTGTGTACTTAATGCCATATTGTTCGAAGTTCGCCAGCTTTTAAAGTTCGACAAAAAATAACACTTCAGTTTCCAACTGACAAAAAATAACATTCATGGCTTTTTTGGGCGTCGCTCGGTATAAAGTGAGTTAGTTGTTTTTGACGTTAGTGTGCAGGAAGTCCGTTAACCTTGCTTAGTTGGAGGCTGAAAGTGTTGGCACATGACGCGACAAGCATTCCGATTATCCAGAGTGAGGACGGTGGTTCCACTGCCTGGTATTTGGTCCAATGCAAGGCGAATCAGGATGAGCGAGCTGAAAATAATCTGATCGAACAAGGCTATACCTGTTTTCGTCCCACGCATCGGCGTGAGCGGATTCTAAAAGGGCAACGAAGGGTGGTTTGTGAATCTCTCTTTCCCAGCTATTTATTTATCCAAGTCAGTTCAAACGACAATTGGGGGCCTCTGCGTTCGACCCGTGGAGTATTACGAGTTGTGGCATTTGGTGGTAAGCCGCTGCCGGTCCGTGATGTGTTGATTGCGCAGCTTTACGAGCGCAATAGCGATGCTCCCGTAGCGGCATGCCTTACTCCCGGGGAAACAGTGCGTATTAATGAAGGCCCCTTTGCCGAGTTGAAGGCGATCTTTCTGACAATGGAGGGAAGTGAGAGGGTTGTTTTGCTGATGAATTTCCTGCTAGGAGAGCAGGTATTCAGTTTGCCGCTGGCGGGCGTTAGCAGGCTTTAACTATTCACTAATAGTTAATAATCACCTGGCGTGCCAACACGGCACTCTTTGATGTGGCGCGGTGGCAGGAAAGCGTATTCAGTGCGGTCCCTGAGATAACAGTGGGTTGTTTGTCAGTGTGCGAATTTCATATTGCCGACTTTATTCAAGGCAGGGCCAATACCTGATCGTCAGGCGTGAACGCCGTCTACCTGGATCTTGCTACTTGTAAGAAGACCTGAATCTATTCAACGGATGAGCGGACAGCACTTGAAGTTATTAAGAATCATCTCTTCGGTTAAACCGGAAAATGGCGGTCCTATTAATGCCGCTCGGGAAATTGACAAGGTCCTCGTTCAGGACGGGCATCGTGTTGATGTATTGACGCTGGATGCGGATTTCGCTGTCGACTATCCGGGAACAGTGCACTTCATGGGGCCGAGCCGATTTGGCTACGGTTTGAACGCAAACATTCGGCAGTGGCTTGAACAGCACGCACGGCACTATGACTTTTTCATCATCAATGGACTATGGCAGTACCACGGTTTCGTCGCTCGCCAGGTGCTGAACAAGTTGGGCCGACCCTACATTGTGTATACCCACGGGATGCTTGATCCCTGGTTTAAGCACGCTTATCCACTCAAGCATTTGAAGAAATGGTTGTATTGGCCGTGGGGTGAGTACCGGGTGCTGAGGGATGCGAAGCGCGTGGTATTTACCAGTGAAGAAGAGAAAATCCGTGCGCGTGAGTCGTTCTGGTTATACCGGGCTAATGAAACGATAACGGCTTACGGTACCGCCAGCCCGCCGTCGGACGATGCACGATTGGCTCAGGCTTTCGTCAATGACCACCCGGAGTTGAAGGGCAAACGGGTGATCCTGTTCTTGAGTCGTATCCATGAAAAGAAAGGTTGCGACCAACTGCTGCAGGCATTTGCCCAGGTCGCAGGGCAAGATGAGCGTTTGCATCTGGTCATGGCCGGCCCTGATCAAGGGGGCTGGGTACAGGCGTTGAAGACCCAAGCCTTGGACTTGGGAGTGGCTCATCGAGTGACGTGGCCTGGCATGTTGCAGGGGGAGGCAAAGTGGGGGGCGTTTTATGCGGCCGAGGTATTTTGCCTGCCTTCACATCAGGAAAATTTCGGCGTAGTCGTGGCGGAGGCGCTGGCCTGTGGCAAACCGGTGCTGATCAGTAACAAGGTCAATATCTGGCGTGAAATCGAAAAGGACGCCGTAGGGTTTGTCAGCGAAGACACTGCTGCTGGCGCCGTGCAAAACCTGCAACGCTGGTTGCGACTCGACTTGCCCGGCTACGGTCAAATGTCCGGGCGAGCCCAAGCGTGCTTCGCCGAGCGCTTTCATATTCGACGTGGGGCTCAGCGTCTGTTGGAGATCGTGCGGGAGTGCCTCCCATGATTCTTCAAGGCAATGACCCCCATCACTCGCCCTCGTTTTCGTTCGTGCACAGGGTGCGTCGCCAACTCTGGAATATGGTGTACGTGTTGCTGTTTCGGCCCAGTCCGCGCCCGTTTCATGCCTGGAGAGCCTTCTTACTGAGACTGTTCGGCGCACGCCTGGGCAAAGGTGTACATGTTTATCCGCGCGCGAAAGTGTGGGCACCCTGGAATCTTGAACTCGGTGATCATGTTGGTATTGCCGATGGCACCAATCTTTACAACATGGCCATGATTTCCATCGGACGCTACAGCGTCATTTCCCAGGGCGCTCATTTGTGCGGCGGTTCTCACGACTACAACAGTCGAAACTTTCAGTTGTACGCAAAGCCCATTGTGCTGGGGGAGCATGTGTGGGTGTGCGCCGACGCGTTCGTCACCCTTGGAGTCTGTATTGCCGATGGCGTGGTAGTGGGCGCCCGCACCCTGGTGATCAAGAGCATTGCGCAGCCGTGGACCGTCCACGCCGGGCATCCCGCCCGGCAAATCGGCCACCGCACACAACACTTGCACGAGGTGATGCCATGACGCGTGAAACCATCACCGTAATCATCCTCACCTATAACGAAAGCCTTCACATCGCCCGAGCCATCGAGTCGGCGCGTGCCTTCAGCGATGAAGTGCTGGTGGTGGATTCGTTCTCCAGCGACGACACCTGTGACATCGCCCGGCTCCACGGTGCGCTAGTGGTGCAGCATGCGTTCGTCAACCAGGCCAAGCAGTTCCAGTGGGCATTGGACCATTTGCCGATCACCGGCAACTGGACGATGCGTCTGGACGCCGACGAGATCATCGAGGCGGACCTGGCCGCCGCCATCAATACCCGGCTGCCCACACTGACCAGTGACATCACCGGCATCAACTTCAAGCGCAAGCATATTTTCATGGGGCGCTGGGTGCGTCATGGCGGCCGCTATCCGTTGAAGATGCTGCGGTTGTGGCGTACCGGGAAAGGCCGTATCGAAGACCGTTGGATGGACGAGCACATCTCGGTGGCCGAGGGCCGCACCATCACGCTGGAAGGCGGTTTTGCCGACCACAATTTGCATGACTTGACCTTCTTCACCCACAAGCACAACGGCTATGCCACCCGTGAAGCGATTGAAGTGCTGAATGCACGGCTGGGGCTGTTTGAAATACGTGACGACTTGCATGCCGGGCAGAGTTCGTTCCAGGCCAGGGCGAAGCGCCTTGTGAAAAACCGCCTATATAACCGCGTGCCATTCACCCTGAGTTCTACCGCGTATTTCCTGTGGCGCTACATCATCCAGCTGGGGTTTCTCGATGGCCGCAGTGGTCTGGTCTATCACCTGCTCCAGGGCTATTGGTACCGCTTTCTGGTGGGCGCCAAAGTGCTCGAACTGGAAACCGCGATTGCGCACTTAAACGATAAGGAAGCCATTGTCCGGGAACTATCAAAGTTGACCGGACATAACTTGAACCTGCCCACACCGAAGTAACTGAGCGTTTTTAACAAACACCCAAGTCTGGGTGTCGGCCTTCGCTCGCCTATCAATTGGGAGACAGACATGAATAAAGTCGCGCTTATCACCGGGATCACCGGTCAGGATGGCTCGTACCTGGCAGAACTGCTGCTGGAAAAAGGCTATACCGTGCACGGCCTCAAGCGACGTTCTTCGTCGTTCAATACCCAGCGCATCGATCATATTTACCAGGACCCGCAGGCCCTGCGTAAGAACCTGATCCTGCACTATGGCGACCTGGCGGATTCGTCGAACCTGACGCGCATCATCCAGCAGATCCAGCCCGACGAAATCTACAACCTCGGCGCCCAATCCCACGTGGCGGTGAGCTTCGATTCGCCGGAATACACCGCCGATGTGGATGCCCTGGGTGCCTTGCGCATCCTTGAGGCGATCCGCCTGTTGGGCCTGGAAAAGAAGACCCGCTTCTACCAG
>Ga0207655_1000733_pt1 | contig 37019 bp, 32 predicted proteins | sample KBSM44metaG_FD_184398 | JGI IMG/M metagenome (GOLD analysis project Ga0207655, IMG submission 184398) | Miscanthus rhizosphere microbial communities from Kellogg Biological Station, Michigan, USA - KBS M4-4 metaG (SPAdes) (version 2) | ecosystem: Host-associated > Plants > Roots > Rhizosphere >... | reverse complement strand
CCCGGCGTGCCGTCCTGTGGGTAAATATGCGCCCACGGGCCAATAATGGCGCGGCGCGGCACCTGTAAGTTGTCCATCAGGCGGAACACCGCGTTGCTGTAGGCATCTGCCCAGCCACCAATGGCTAACACCGGGCATTGAATCGCTGACCAGTCCTCGCAGACGGAACCGTGCTGCCAGTAGCGGTCGCGCAGCGGATGTTCCATCCACAATGCCGGGAAGAACGGCATGTTCTCGAGGCGATTCAGCCATTCGTTGTACCAGCCTTCGCCGACCAGCGCCGGGTCTGAAGGGCGGCTCTGATAAGCCAGCATGATGCCGCCCCACCAGAGGTTGTCATTGAGCAGGCAGCCGCCTTTGTAGTGAATATCATCGGCGTAGCGGTCGTCGGTGGAGCAGACGGTGATCACCGCTTTTAACGCCGCCGGGCGACGTGCCGCCACCTGCAAGCCGTTAAAGCCGCCCCATGATTTACCCATCATGCCGACATTGCCGCTGCACCACGCCTGCTGAGTGATCCACTCAATCACTTCCAGCGCGTCGTCCTGTTCTTGCAGTAGATATTCATCCGCCAGCAGCCCGTCGGACTCGCCGCTGCCGCGCATATCCACGCGCACCACGGCGTAGCCATTACCGGCGAAATAGCCGTGCATCGGCTCGTCGCGGGTGCGCGTTCCGTCGCGTTTACGGTAGGGAATGTATTCCAAAATGGCCGGAACCGGCTGGTCCGCGGCGCTGTCCGGCAGCCATAAACGGGCGGCGAGGCGGGTGCCGTCACTCAGTTTGATCCACAGATGCTCGATGGTGGTCACCGAATGCGGGAACTCAGTAATAATGCGTTTTGTGGTCATAGTGCGCCTGTCAAAGATGTCTTGTCGGAAGAAGAGGAAGAACGCAGCGCCAGCACGTCATCCAGCCAGTCGGTGCGCATTTCCGGCACCGAGGTCAGCAGTTTTTCAGTGTACGGGTGCATCGGCGGGCTGAACACCACGCGAGTGTCGCCGCTGGCAACAATGTTGCCCTGATACATCACCGCCACCTGATGGGCAATGCGCTTCACCGTGCCGAGGTCATGGGTGATAAACAGGTAGGAAAGCCCAAGCTGCTCTTGCAGGCGGCGCAGCAGGTTGAGCACCTCTTCGGCCACCAGCGGGTCGAGCGCCGAGGTGGCTTCATCGCAAATAATCAGCTCCGGCTGGGCCGCCAGCGCGCGGGCGATACAGACGCGCTGCTTCTGGCCGCCGGACAGCGCGCCCGGATATCGGTCAATCAGCTTGAGCGGCAGTTCGGTCAGCGTCAGCAGCTCTTCCACCTTGGCGCGCACTTCGCGTTTACTCAGGCCGAAGTAGAAAGCCACCGGGCGGCCAATCAGCTCAAGAATGGTCTGGCGCGGGTTGAGCGCGACGTCCGGCAGCTGATAAATCATCTGAATACGGCGCAGGGTCTCTTTCTGCCGCTGTTGGTAAAGCGGCGAGAGGGTGACGCCGTCGAACTCGACGCTGCCTTGGGTATCCGGCAGCAGGCCGACCAGCGCACGGGCGAGGGTACTTTTGCCACTGCCCGACTCACCAATCACCGCCAGCGTTTTGCCGCGGGCCAGTTGCAGGTTGACGTCATTGACCACTTTCTTGCCGTTGTAACCGGTACTCAGCTGTTTGATGGTCAGCAGCGCCGCCGGGGCTTCTGGCTGCGCGGCGGTCACGGTCTCCGCCGCGTGTTCGCGCTCGGCCACTAAGCGGCGGGTGTATTCCTCTTTTGGCGAGTTAAGGATCTGCGCAGTATTGCCGGTTTCCACTTCTTTTCCGTGGCGTAACACCATAATGCGGTCCGCCAACTGAGCCACCACGGCGAGGTCATGGGTGATGTACAGCGCGGCGGTGTTGAACTCGCGCACCAGCTTGCGCAGCATCACCAGCACTTCAATCTGGGTGGTGACGTCCAGCGCGGTGGTCGGTTCATCCATCACCAGCAAGTCAGGCTTGCAGGACATGGCCATTGCCGCCATCGCGCGCTGCAACTGGCCGCCGGAAAGCTGGTGGGGATAGCGTTTACCAATGTTTTCCGGGTCCGGCAGATCCAGCGAGCGGAACAGGGTGATGGCCCACTGGCGGCTCTCTTCTTTACTCATCAAGCCGTGGCGAATCGGCCCTTCGCACACCTGTTTTTCAATGGTCAACGCCGGGTTGAAGGCCGCCGCCGCGCTCTGTGCGACATAGGCCACGCGGCGACCGCGCCACTGGCGCTTAACTCGCGCAGGTTGGGAAACAATATCGGTGCCATCGACAATCACTTCGCCGCCGCTAATCCGGCAACCCTGTCGCGCATAGCCCAGCGCGGCTAAGCCAATGGTGGATTTCCCCGCGCCAGATTCGCCAATCAGCCCGAGGATTTCGCCTTTCGCCAGCGTCAGGGAGATGTCTTGCACCAGCGGCGAGCCGTCGAGCGTTTCGATGCGCAGCCCGCGCATTTCGAGGATCAGGTCTTGCTTGTTGTCCGTCATGCTTCTTCTCCGTGCGGCAGGCTGTTGCGGGCCAGCAGCCAGTCAACCACCAAATTGACGCCAATGGTCAGCAGCGCGATGGCCGCAGCCGGGTAGAGCGGCGCGAACTGACCGAAGTTAATCGCCTGAGCGTTGTAACGCACCATGCTGCCCCAGTCGGCGTAAGGCGGCTGAATGCCCAAGCCGAGGAAGCTCAGTCCGGCGATAAACAGGAAGGTGAAGCAGAAACGCATGCCGAACTCGGCCAGCAGCGGCGGCATGGCGTTGGGCAGGATCTCTTTGGTTAGCACCCAGCGCAGGCCTTCACCGCGCAGACGAGCCGCTTCGACATACTCTTGGCAAACAATGGCTTGTGCCACTAAGCGCGCCAAACGGAAAACGCGGGTGGCGTCGAGCAGGGCGATGGTCAGCACCAGAACCGGAATGGAGGTACCCATCACGGAGAGCACCATCAGGGCGAAAATCAGCACGGGAATCGACATCACGGTATCGACAATGCGCGACAGCACCACGTCCACCCATTTGCCATAAATCGCCGCCGCGAAGCCGCTGATAATGCCAATAATGAATGACGCAATGGTGATGGTTAGCGCGATGGCGATGGTGGTGCGAGCGCCAAACAGGATGCGTGACAGCATGTCGCGCCCCAGACTGTCAGTGCCGAACGGCGTGGCTGCCGAAGGTAACAGCCAGATGTCGCCCACTTGCTCGGTTTCGCTGTGTGGTGCTATCCACGGGGCGAAAATCGCCGCCAGCAGGTTCACCGCAATAATCACGATGCCAATCCACGCCGACAGCGGAATGTTGCTGATAAATGAAGGTTTATACGAACGATTCATGTTGCTCCTGCCTTAGCGCGCGTGGCGTAAACGTGGGTTACACCAAATCGCCAGCAAATCAGCGGTGGTATTGAGGAAGATGTAGGTGCCGCCAAACAGCAGGCCGCAGGCCTGAACCACCGGCAGGTCGCGCTTGGTCACGGCGTCAACCATGTACTGGCCGATACCCGGATAGACAAACACCACTTCCACCAAAATCACCCCCACCACCAGATAGGCAAGGTTAAAGGCGACCACGTTAATGATCGGCGCGAGGGCGTTGGGCAGGGCGTGGGACACCACAATCCGCCAGCGCGACACGCCTTTCAGCACCGCGCTTTCAATGTACGGGCTGGACATCACCGCCGTCACCGAGGCGCGGGTCATGCGCAACATGTGGGCCAGCACCACCAGCGTCAGCGTCAGCATTGGCAGGGTGCAGACATAGAGCCGGTCGACGAAAGACGAGCTAGGATCAACCATCGCCAAGCTGGGGAACCACGTCAGGCGAATGGCGAAGGCGATCACCAGCACGTAACCCACGAAGAACTCTGGCACCGAAATACTGATAAGCGTCAGGGTATTCGCCAGTCGGTCGAAGATTGAGCCGCGCCAGATGGCGGACGCAATCCCTAAACCGACTGCCAGCGGGATGGCGATAATGGCCGCGTAACCGGCCAAAAATAGCGTATTCCCCAGGCGCGGCAGCAGCTCGTTGCCGATAGGACGGCCATTCGCCAACGAGTTACCCAAGTCACCGTGCAGAATGCCCACCAACCAGTGCAGATAGCGCAGCACGGCGGGCTCATCCAGCCCCAATTGCAGGCGCAACGCCGCGACGGTTTCCGGGGTGGCGCTCTGGCCGAGAATGGCGGTTGCCACGTCACCCGGCAGCATTTCAGTTCCGACAAAAATCAGCAGTGAAACCAGCCAAAGCGTGCCTACGCCAAGCAGCACGCGTTGTAAAATCTTCTTCTTCATCATGCCTCCAGCCAGACGCGCTCGGCCAGACGACCACCCATGAAGTTGAACATCGGATGCGGTTTAATTCCGCCGACTTTTTTGTTGGCGGCGTCAAGGTAGTCGCCAAACAGTGGGATCATCGCGCCGCCGTTGTCGCGAACAATGCTTTGCAGTTCGCCATAGATTTCGGCGCGCTTGCCGTCGTCCAGCAGGGAGCGGGCTTGCAGCAGCATGGCGTCGAACTTCTCATCTTTCCAGTGAGTGTCGTTCCATTTCGCCGTCGACTGATAGGCGGTGGAGAACATCTGGTCCGCCGTCGGGCGGCCGCCCCAGTAACCCATGCTGAAGGGCGCTTTCATCCACACGTCGTCCCAGTAGCTGTCTGCTGGCTGGCGCTTGATGCTGACCTGAATGCCACTTTTTTGCGCTTCGCCTTGGAACAGGGCGGCGGCATCGAGGGCACCGGCAAAGGCGGCGTCGGAGGAGGAAAGTTCTAGCTTGAGGTCAGTCAGTCCGGCTTTTTTTAGATAGAAGGCGGATTTGTCTGGGTCATAGACGCGCTGCTCAAGGCTGTGGTTGAAGAAGCGGTCGGTTTTCGGGATTGGGTGATCATTGCCGAGTGAGCCATAGCCGCGCAGCACGGTGTCGAGGATCTTCTGCCGGTCAATGCCGTGTTTAATCGCCATGCGCACGTCGTTGTTGTTGAACGGCGCGACGCTACAGTCCATCAGGAAGGTGAAGTGCTGGCCGCCTGAGGAGCGCACGATGTTCAGCGCCGGGCTGCGTTTGAGGAAATCGACGGTTTTGAAATCGACGCGGTTAATGGCGTGAACCTGCCCGGAAATCAGGGCGTTGGTGCGCGCGGTCGGGTCATTGATAACGATGACTTCCACGGCGTCGACGAAGGCGCGGTCTTTTTTCCAGTAGTTCGGGTTGCGTTTGAACAGCGAACGCACGCCCGGCTCGTATTGGTCAAACACAAAGCCGCCGGTGCCAATAGGGTGCGACCAGTCGGTAAAGCCGTTCGGCACCACCAGCAGGTGGTAGTCAGCCAGCAAGTACGGCAGGTCGGCGTTGCCGCTTTCCAGCGTGATAGCGATTTGGTTGTCGCCCTGTTTGGTCAAACCGGTGATTGGCGAGAGCTGAGTTTTGATGGCGCTTTTGGTCTTATCGCCGCGATGCAAATTGATGGAGTAAATAATGTCGTCGGCATCGAGTTTCTTGCCGTTATGGAATGTCACGCCGTCTTGCAGAGTGAAAATCCATTCTGTCGCGCCCGGTTTGGCTTCCCAACTGGCGAAGAGTTCAGGAATAGCTTTGTTATTTTCATCGATTTCAACCAGACCGTTCATCAGCATATATGCCTGATTTAACGGAACCCAGTCGCTGAATAATGTGGGATCTAAAGAATCACTGGTGTTACCGCCTGACATTCCCAATTTTAATACGCCACCTTTTTTCGGCTCGGCTGCAAATGCAGACAGGGGGGAAAGACCGTATGCGGCGGTAATACCCACAGCGGCAGCGCTAGTAATAAAACCGCGGCGGCTGAGTTTTGCATCCTGCATTAATTGCGTCAAAGCGGAATTTTTATCTTTCATCTAATTATCTCCGGGGTGGCGAAAACCTGTTATCTCCTGGTCTTGCGCGTCGTCTCTCGGGGGCCGCGTTCATTCGCCTGCAACACTTACAGAGGTAAGCTAACCGGGGTTTGTTCGCTTGCTGCCTTGATTCAACGCGAAGGGCACAGGGGATAGGCGCAGGTGAAAAAAGGAATAATTTATATTTATTGCTTAGTGATTTATATCAAAACACTCTGATGAATTTGCATGAGAATTTATCATGAGAGTATGCGAAAAATGCGCGGCAGAACACCCTGAAACGTTTTATTTTGCCTGTATCTGAATTCGGCGAAGGGAAATAACCGTTGGACTTCCATACCGTGATTGGCTTAATTGGCGTCTTTTGCTACCTGCTGGCTTATGCGCTAGTTCAAATGCGCAAACTAGCAGTAGATGCTGATATTTATGCCTGGCTTAATATTATTGGCGGTACCTTTGGTCTCTACTCCCTGAGCCATGATTTTAATTTGGCGTCCTGTATTTCCCAGTCATGCTGGTTGTTGTTTACCTTAATTGGGATGAGAGCGGCGAGGAAACGCCGTTATTTAGAGAAGAATAAAATTCCGGAAATTGAGATTTAAATCACATTTAAGAATTTTGGTAAAATTAAAGAAAAGTTGGGGTTTGAATTCAAAACATTGCGTTGCCACGCGAACAAGCCTTTAAGGTCAAGGTCAAGGTCGTGCGCTGCCTCCACACCGGCCTTAAGGGACGCCTATCGCCGCGCCCCTTAAGAATCCCCGGCTCTTAACTACGCGCTCCGCTCGCTGGGCGGACGTGTTTCAGTTACTTCAGTTCTCCACCGCAAAATGTCGCCGCTTAGGCGGTGCCTTCGCTTCAGGCTTCGAGCCATAGGTCTCGAACCGTTCGCTCAGCGCCATTTTTGACTGCGGTTTTGAGGCATCTCAACCGTGCCGTTTCAGTGGGCTTGGTTTTGGGTATGTTTTTTTTACGAATTGAATGGAAAGGTTCGATGTAAATGCCAGTAAGTCGCGTTCAGAAGTGACGCCGAGGGAGTGGTTCGAGACCTATGGCTCGAAGCCCGAACTGAGGGAACCGCCTAAGCGGCGGCACTTCGCGGCGATCACCTTGGTCGCTGAAACACGTCCATTCCGACCCTGCGAAGCCTCTGTCTCACAACAGGAAAAAACGCAGGGTTCCAAGGGAGGCGCGTTTACGCCTCCCTTGGTCGGTGTGGGCCGACGCCCACGACCTTGACCTTGAACTTAAGGCCAGTTTGCAACACACCGCAAAGTCGCGATTTTAGGTTTGCTGGATTTGCAAAAGCCATTCGATCACCCGTCGAATGACGGGCCTCAAATACCTGTCTTGCGGCGTCAAAATATAACATTTGCCATCGGCGGCCAGCTTCCCTGGGTGCGCATGGACCAGTTGCCCGTTATCGACAAAATCCTGCACTAAGCCTTCCCAGCCGAGTAAAATTCCGTCGCCGAGTACGGCGGCTTGCACCAGAAACGGGTAGTTATTGGCTCGCCATGTCTGCCTTGGCGCGAAGTGATGCACATCTTGTGACGCAAACCAATCTCGCCAGCCGGTCCATTCGCGCTGGGGATCGTCTTGAATCAACAGCGTGTGGTTAAGTAACTCGGCAGCGTCGGGGTTGGCGGGGAGATGGCGCAAAAACTCGGGGGAACACATCGGGTAACAGACTTCGTCGAACAGCGGCACGGCGTGATAGCCAGCGGGCGGAGTGCGCAGATAGAAAATCGCCAGATCAAACTCTGAGGATTTCAACTCGGAGAAGCTGTCCGAAATCTTCATGCGGATCTGCAAATCCGGTATCAACCGACGTAAAGCTGAGAGCCGCGATGAGAGCCAAAGGCTGCCCATCGCACTGGTGCAGGCCAGCGTCACCTGTGGCAGGCCGCTCCAGCCCATCACTTCGGCGGTGGATTGTGAAATATCGCCGAGCAGCTTTCGCACCTGTTCGGCGTAAATCTCACCGCGAGGCGTCAAGGTCACCTTGCGCTGGCTACGCTGAAACAGCTTGCAGCCCAGCATCTCTTCTAACTGCAAGATCTGCCGACTGATGGCGCTTTGCGTCAGATTTAACTCATCCGCCGCGCGTGAAAAACTGCAATAACGTGCAACACATTCAAAGGCCACCAAGGTGTTTAGCGGTGGTAAGGGTTCAATCTGCACGTCGGTATGCGATCCAGTTGGGGCAGAATCAGAGTTCCGCCATCATGTCGTTAATGGTCTGCCCAATATGCTTCACGGCTTGCTCGTAAGCCTCGGTTAATGGCTGAGCATAGTTGATTCGCAGGCAGTTGCGATACTTGCCCGATGCAGAAAATATCGAGCCGATCGCAATTTGGACTTTGTGGACTTCCAGAAGACGGTTGAGCCGCTGGGCGTCGAGGCGCTCATCGAGTTCAATCCACAGCATAAAGCCTCCCTGTGGGCGGCTGACACCCACGCCGCACGGGAAATATTTGCTCACCCAGCAGGTGATGGTGCAGAGGTTACGCTGGTACTGATTGCGCATCCGGCGCAGGTGTTGCAGGTAATGTCCCTGCTTGATGAAGTCGGTCAGGGCGATTTGCGGCAGTGTGGACGTCGCGCCGGTGCTGATGAATTTCATATGCAGGGCGCGGTTGTGATAACGCCCCGGAGCCAGCCAGCCGACGCGCAGGCCGGGCGCCAGCGTTTTGGAAAACGAGCTGCACAGCAACACGCGGCCATCTTCATCGAAAGAGGTAATGGTCGCCGGGCGAGGGTACTGGTAGGCCAAATCGCCATACACGTCATCTTCAATAATGGCGATGTCATAGCACTGCGCCAGCCGCAGCAGCGCCTTTTTCCGCTCGTCGGGCATGTTGTATCCCAGCGGGTTATTACAGTTCGGCGTAAGCTGAATGGCTTTAATCGGCCACTGTTCGAGGGCCATTTCCAAGGCTTCAATACTGATGCCGGTCACGGGGTCGGTGGGGATCTCCAGCGCCTTCATGCCGTAGCCTTTGAGGGTCTGCATCGCGCCGTGGAAGCTCGGGGAGTCAACCGCCACGATATCGCCGACGTCGCAGACCGAGCGAATCGCAATGGAGAGAGCTTCGTGGCAGCCGGTGGTGATCAGAATGTTGCTGGCATCCATGTGGCTGCCGCTATCAATCATCAGCCGGGCGATCTGTTCGCGCAATTCCAGCGAGCCATAAATTGTGTCGTATTTCAGCGCTAGCAGGTTTTCATGCTGCCCGGCACGTGACATTGCACGGTTCAGGGGGCGCAGAGTCGGGGCGGTGACATCCGGCGAGCCACGCCCGAGCTGAATAAAGCCGGGTGTATCGAGCTGGGTTATCTGTTCGAGCACCTGATCCCACTGGCTGATATCCACCGGGCGCTGAGTCGGGCGACAGACCGCAGGTAAAGCCGCCAGCGGCCGGGCCGAGGTAACGAAATAGCCCGACTTTGGCCGCGCTTCAACCAGCAGCTTCTCTTCCAGCACGCGATACGCCTGCTGAACTGTACTGATGCTCACGCCGTGTTCACTGCTAAGGATACGCACCGACGGCAGGCGCTCTCCCGCAGGATACAAGCCTTGCTCAATGCGTTCGCTCAGCACGTTGGCGAGATTTTCATAGCGATTCACTGTTAATTCCCCACTCGTTGAAAACGAAAACCAGTACAGATGAGCTTAATCTAGCGCATAAACTGTGATTCATTCCACTACTGTATGGTTTAAATATCGAATATCTGAATCTGTAATGTATTTCGTACTCATTGCATCCTATGTCTACAGGGTAAATAGGGGATGTGATGATGAAAAACATTAAGAAAGAACGCCAATACTGTGAGTGTGATTCCGCCGTGGGCGCAGGCCCGCTGGTCAGTAAAGCCATTGACCAAGCACCGGCCAGAGCCGACAGCTGGATGGCAAGATCAGTACAGTTCGTGATGATGTGGAATGAGAAGCGCATACAGCGCAACATTTTGAGCGGGCTGACAGATGCACAGCTGAAGGACATTGGTTTAACTAAGGCGGATATTGAGAAGGAGCACGCAAGGGTGTGGCCGAATTGGCCGAAGTAGGGGGCGGGGCAGAATGGCTTTTGACTTGGATTTTATTCCTCCCCTTTCAGGAGGGGTGGCTAGGTGGGGTGTGGGGTTAGCAGCATTGAGCGCGATTTAAAACCACTCCTCATCCCAGCCTTCTCCTCTGAGAGGAGAAGGAGCAAAACAGCACTCCACTGAAATAAAAAAAACGGTGAGGATCGCTCCTCACCGGTTTGGTGTTTGCCCAAAACCCAAACGGGTTTATTTCACCTGCATGCCCGGCTGGGCGCCAGAGTCAGGGCTGAGCAGGAAGATCTCTTTCCCGCCGGGGCCTGCGGCCATCACCATGCCTTCGGAGACGCCGAAACGCATTTTGCGTGGAGCAAGGTTAGCCACCATGATGGTCAAACGGCCTTCCAACAGCTTCGGATCAGGATAAGCAGAGCGAATGCCGGAGAGAATCTGGCGCAATTCGCCGCCCAGATCTAACTGGAGGCGCAGCAGCTTGTCAGAATCTTCCACGAAATCAGCGCTTTTAATCAGCGCGATACGCATATCCACTTTCGCGAAATCATCAAAGGTGATGGTTTCTTGAATCGGCGCGTCGGCCAGTGGGCCAGTAACGACTTTGGATTTCTCTGCGGCGATATCTTCTTTCGAGGCTTCAACCATGGCGCTCACTTTATCCAGCTCAATACGGTTGAACAGGGCTTTGAACGGGTTCACCTTGTGTGACAGCAGCGGCTGTGCGATACCGTCCCAAGTCAGTTCGCTATTCAGGAAGGCTTCGGCGCGTTCGCTCAGGGATGGCAGTACCGGTTTCAGGTAAGTCATCAGCACGCGGAACAGGTTGATACCCATTGAGCAGATAGATTGCAGGTCGGCATCGCGGCCTTCTTGCTTCGCTACAACCCAAGGTGCCTGCTCGTCAACATAGCGGTTTGCCAAGTCGGCAAGAGCCATGATTTCGCGGATAGCGCGGCTTGACTCACGGCTGGCGTAAGCTTCAGCAATGCTCTCGGCGGCATCAACGAAGGTTTTATAAAGGGCTTCGTCAGCCAGTTTGTCTGACAGCACGCCGTCGAAACGCTTATTGATGAAGCCCGCGTTACGCGAAGCCAGATTCACCACTTTGTTAACGATGTCGGCATTCACGCGCTGCACGAAATCTTCCAAATTCAGGTCGATATCGTCGATACGGGAAGAGAGTTTCGCCGCGTAGTAATAGCGCAGGCAGTCCGCATCCAGATGGTTCAGGTAAGTGCCAGCCTTAATAAAGGTGCCGCGCGATTTGGACATCTTCGCGCCATTGACCGTCACATAACCGTGAACGAACAGGTTAGTTGGCTTGCGGAAGTCACTGCCTTCCAGCATGGCTGGCCAGAAAAGGCTGTGGAAATAAACAATGTCTTTACCGATGAAGTGATACAGCTCGGTGGTGGAATCTTTTTTCCAGAATTCGTCGAAGCTGAGATCCGGACGACGGTCGCACAGGTTCTTGAAAGAACCCATGTAGCCGATTGGCGCGTCCAGCCAGACGTAGAAGTATTTACCCGGCGCGTTTGGAATTTCAAAGCCGAAATAAGGGGCGTCGCGGCTGATATCCCACTGTTGCAGGCCAGACTCGAACCACTCTTGCATCTTGTTCGCCACTTGCTCTTGCAGCGCGCCTGAGCGGGTCCAAGCTTGCAGCATCGCGCTGAACTCAGGCAGGTCGAAGAAGAAGTGCTCAGAATCACGCAGTTCAGGCGTCGCGCCGGAAACCACGGATTTCGGCTCGATAAGTTCAGTTGGGCTGTAAGTTGCGCCACAGACTTCGCAGTTATCGCCATACTGGTCCGGGGATTTACACGTCGGACAGGTGCCTTTGACGAAACGGTCTGGCAGGAACATGCCTTTTTCCGGATCGTACAGCTGGGAAATGGTGCGATTCTTGATGAAACCGTTTTCTTTCAGGCGACCATAGATAAGCTCGGACAACACGCGGTTCTCGTCGCTGTGCGTCGAGTGATAGTTGTCATAGCTGATACCGAAGCCGGCGAAATCTTTTTGATGCTCCTGGCTCATCTCGGCGATCATCTGCTCCGGTTCAATCCCGAGCTGCTGAGCTTTCAGCATGATCGGTGTACCGTGCGCATCGTCAGCACAAATGAAGTGAACTTCGTGGCCGCGCATTCGCTGGTAACGGACCCAGACGTCAGCCTGGATGTGCTCGAGCATGTGTCCGAGGTGAATAGATCCGTTGGCGTACGGAAGTGCACAGGTTACCAAAATTTTTTTCGCGACTTGAGCCATAGTAAGAGCTTGCTTTCTTTAGTTGAAATCAGGGGCATTGATGTTAACCGAAACGGCCTCCCTGCGTAAACAAGCGTACACCCTCATCTCCACCTGCTTCATCTATAAGAGCGACGCGCTGTTACTGCAATTCAGGTGGGTTTGAGTATATGCTACGTAGAAATATCAATGTCGTTTAATAACATGCTTCAAGGAGCCGGGATGACATCTCTATCCCCCGAGGGGCTACGCGCCCTGGTGGCCAGCGTACTGACCACTTTTACTCATTCCACCCTGCAAAAAGATTTAGTGTCGATCAAAGCCGTGCATCACTGCGCGTTGTTGGACAACGTGCTGCACCTCGACCTGACCCTGCCTTTCGTCTGGCAGAGCGGTTTTGACGCGCTGAAAGAGCAAACCAGCCCTGAACTGCTGCGCGTGACCGGGGCGAAAGCGATTGATTGGCGTCTGCGTCATGACGTCGCCACACTGCGCCGTGCCAATGACCAGCCGGGCATCAAAGGCGTGCGAAACATTATTGCTGTTAGCTCCGGCAAGGGCGGGGTGGGGAAATCCACCACCGCGGTGAACGTCGCGCTGGCACTGGCGGCCGAAGGCGGCAAAGTGGGGATTCTCGACGCGGACATTTATGGCCCGTCGGTACCTAACATGCTCGGCACCGAGTCTGAGCGCCCAACCTCGCCGGATGGGGTCCATATGGCACCTATTATGGCTCACGGGCTGGCGACTAACTCCATCGGTTACTTGGTGACCGACGACAATGCTATGGTGTGGCGTGGCCCGATGGCCAGCAAAGCACTGATGCAGATGCTGCAAGATACCCTGTGGCCGGATTTAGATTATCTGGTGATTGACCTGCCGCCGGGCACGGGCGACATCCAACTGACCCTGTCGCAGAATATCCCTGTGACGGGAGCCGTGGTTGTGACCACGCCGCAGGACATCGCTCTGCTGGATGCCATGAAAGGCATTGTGATGTTCGAGAAGGTGAAAGTGCCGGTGCTGGGCATTATCGAGAACATGAGCATGCACATTTGTAGCCAGTGCGGGCACCATGAGCCGATTTTCGGCACCGGTGGCGCAGAGAAGCTGGCTGATAAATATCGCTGCGAACTGTTAGCCCAAATGCCGCTGCATATTTCACTGCGGGAAGATTTGGATCGCGGTGAGCCGACGGTCGTCTCCAACCCGCAGAGCGAATTTACCTTAATGTATCGTCAGTTAGCGGCGCGCATTGCTTCTCAGCTCTACTGGCGAGGGGATGCTATCCCGACAGAAATCGCCTTCCGGGCGGTTTAACGCCCAAAGTCTGCTAATAATTGCCCGATGCCAGAGTTTACCGTCCTAAATGCTGGCATCGGCAAGGTGTTGTACCTATAATTGGCGCGATCAAAGCACCGTCCCCGTGCTTGCCCTTCAAACTTCCAAATCAGGTCTTTAATTTTATGTCTGACAAGCACCATCAGTGTGTCATCGTAGGTATCGCTGGCGCATCTGCCTCTGGAAAAAGCCTCATTGCCAGTACCTTATATCGTGAACTTCGTGATCAGGTGGGTGATGAACACATCGGGGTTATTCCAGAAGATTGCTACTATAAAGACCAGAGCCACATGACCATGGAGGAGCGGGTTAAAACGAACTACGACCATCCCAGCGCCATGGACCACAATTTGTTATTCCAACACCTGCAAAGCCTGAAGGCCGGGCAGGCCATTGAGCTTCCTAGCTACAGCTTTATCGAACACACCCGTCTGGGCGAAACGGTCACCCTGAAGCCAAAGAAAGTGATCATCTTAGAAGGCATTCTGCTGCTGACCGACGTACGCTTACGCCAAGAGATGAACTTCTCTATTTTCGTCGACACGCCGCTGGACATCTGCCTGATGCGCCGTATGAAGCGCGACGTCAATGAACGCGGTCGCTCGATGGACTCTGTGATGGCGCAGTATCAGAAAACGGTTCGCCCGATGTTCCTGCAATTTATTGAACCTTCGAAACAATATGCAGATATCATCGTTCCTCGTGGCGGCAAAAACCGTATTGCGATTGATATTCTTAAAGCGAAAATTAGTCAGTTCTTCAATTAATGGTCCCGGCATTATCAGGCCATTTTCAGTAGTAACAACACGGAGAAAGAAACGATGAGATTGTGCGATCGAGACATCGAAGCCTGGCTGGACAGCGGAAAGTTAGCGATTTCCCCGCGCCCTCCCATCGAACGTATCAACGGGGCAACGGTAGATGTCCGGCTGGGGAATGGATTCCGTGTCTTTTTAGGGCACAACGCCGGTTTTATCGACCTCAGTGGCCCGAAAGATGAAGTGAGCGCCGCGCTGGATAAAGTCATGAGTGATGAAATCGTCCTGCCTGAAGGCGAGGCGTTTTTCCTGCATCCGGGCGAGCTGGCGCTGGCCGTGACTTTCGAAACCGTTTCTATCCCCGATGACTTAGTTGGCTGGTTAGATGGACGTTCTTCTCTGGCTCGACTAGGGTTGATGGTTCACGTTACGGCTCATCGTATCGATCCCGGCTGGAAAGGCCGGATCGTGCTGGAGTTCTATAATTCAGGTAAGTTGCCTCTGGCACTGCGCCCGGGAATGCTGATTGGCGCCCTGAGTTTTGAACCGCTATCTGGCCCGGCGGCTCGTCCTTATAATAGCCGTCAGGATGCCAAATATCGCGACCAGCAGAGTGCTGTTGCAAGTCGTATCGACAAAGACTGATTCAGGTCTTTACCCGCGTCACTGCGGGTGACATGGCAAGAGGAAGGCATGAGAAGATTACTGACAACGCTAGTGATATTGCTGGTGGTGATTATCGCGGGAATGACCTCGCTGGTGTTTTTAATTAACCCCAACGATTTCCGCCAGTACATGGTTGACCGTGTCGAGCAGAAAAGTGGTTATCAACTGGCAATTCGCGGTGATTTGCGCTGGCACGTCTGGCCTCAGCTGAGCATTATCGCGGGGCAAACGTCGCTGACGGCGCCGGGTGCCCAAAAGCCGGTGGTCACTGCGGAAAACATGCGTCTTGATGTCAAACTCTGGCCTTTGCTCTCCCATCAGTTAGCTGTGCGCGAAGTGATGTTAAAGAACGCGGTAGTACGATTAACGCCTGACAGTGAGGCCGACGTACCCGATGCGCCGGTCGCGCCAACCTCTACCGTCCAGCCTCCTTCAGAACTCGAAGCAGGCTGGAAATTCGACATTGATAAAATCAGCATTATTGACAGCTTGCTGATTTGGCAGCGCGGTGAGAACGACCAAATTAATGTCCGCGACATCAATATGCAGCTTGATCAGAATGCACACCGTCAGGCACATCTTGAGCTTTCCAGCCGCATCAATCGCAATCAGCGCGATCTCGCTTTTACACTTTCTGCTGATCTGGATATGCAGAAATATCCGCAAGAATTCTCTGCCAACGTTAACAAATTTAGCTATCAGCTGACGGGCGCTGATATTCCGGCGAAAGGCTTGCAGGGTGCTGGCAGCATGCAGGCTAATTATCATCGCGATACTCAGCGTCTGGAACTCAACCAATTGGCATTAACCGCTAACGACAACCAGCTGAGCGGCACGGCAGCGGCGACCTTGACGGATACAGGGGATTATCAAGTAAATCTCGATGCGGCGAAACTGGATCTCGACGCGTTATCCGGCTGGCAGCCAAAGACGCCGGACCAGACCTCACAGGCGGCGCGCACCGTAACTTCTGCGCCGGTCATTGCGCGTGATGTTAACGATCAGCCTAATAACTTCAGCGTACTTAATAGCTTCAACGCTAACGTGGCGCTGAACGTGGCGGACCTAACGTATCGCGGATTGAAGGTTCAGGATTTCAAACTGCTCGCGGACAACCAGCAGGGTAAGGTCAATATTCAAACCCTCAGTGGTAAAATGGCGTCGGGTGATTTCTCACTGCCGGGCACCATGGATGTCACTGGCAAGCTGGCGAAAATCAGCATTCAGCCAATTTTGAACAATATCGAGCTGGGTCAGTTACTGGTGGCTTATGACCTGCCAGAGGCGCTGACGGGTAAATTTACATTGCGCGGTGCGGTGAAAGGCAGCGGGCTGACGTCATATGACTTCAGCCATAACTGGGCCGGAAAAATGCAGATGTCGATGAACGACGCCCGGCTTAACGGCATGAACATTCAGCAGTTGGTGCAGCAGGCCATTGCCCGCAATAACAACAGCGTGCAGGGCCTGGAGCGTTATGACCATTACACCCAAATTAAGTCACTTCAGGCTGAGGGTGAGCTGAACAAGGGAACGTTGACGCTTTCCAATCTGCTGGCCGAGTCAGAAATGCTCAATGCCAAAGGCGCGGGCAACATCAACTTCGCTGATAACCAGTGTGATTTGACGCTAGGCGTGCGTGTCACCGGCGGATGGAAAGGCAACAGTAACCTGATTCAGCGGCTGCAAAATACCGACGTACCTTTACGCGTTTATGGTCCTTGGGCACAGTTGAATTATCAGCTGCAGGTGGATCAAATCCTGCGCAATCAATTACAGGATGAAGCTAAGAACGCCATTCAGAACTGGATTGATAGAAATAAGAAAGCTAAAGATAACAAAGAGCTGAAATCAATTCTCGATAAGTAACTGCGTGAGAATGTGTCAGCAAACAAACTAAAAAGGGCCTCGTCATGAGGCCCTTTTTGCATGACACGGCAGATGAGGCTAGACCTCGTAATCATCACCATTAAGAGGGGCAAGAGGCGTAACCTTGACCTTCAAAATTCGATGACTGTTCACTTCCAGTATCTCAAACTGGTAATCGCCGATAGTTAGCTTGGCTCCCTGCTGTGGCACCACCTGTGCGTGTTCCATGAGTAGGCCTGCCAACGTGTGGTAATCACGCTTCTCTTCCAGCATCAGCGGGATATGCATCACCACATCCTCCAGCGGCATTGAGCCATTCACCACCCAACTGCCATCTTCGCGCTGCTCAATATCATCATCGACGTCGGCAGTTTCATGAGTTTCTGGCAAGTTGCCGGCAATGGTTTCCATCACGTCAGTCAGGGTCACGACGCCTTCGACAGAACCAAATTCATCGACCACAAAGGCAAAGTGAGTTTTCGCCAGCCGAAATTGCTCTAAGGCTTTCAGCAGGGAGAGCTGCTCGGGGAAGATAAGCGGCTGGCGGATCAGCGCCTTGAGGTCTAATTCATTGTGCAGAAGTTGCTGCTTGAGCAGGTCGATGACATGTACTACGCCAAGAGGCTCGTCGGTAGAACTGTCTTCAGTAACCAGAATGCGAGTGTGCTGGTTTTCGGCAATTTGCTGGTTTAACACGTGGGGTGGGTCATTTAGCTCGAGATTATCGACGTCGTGTCGAGAGGTCATGATGCTGCTGACGCTGCGCTGGGCCAGCCCGAGAACGCGTTCAATCATATGGCGCTCTTGCTGGTTAAAGACCTCGTTACCTTCGTTGTCAGAAATCATATTGGAAGAGTGGTTGTCGAGCTCGGCTTCTTCATGCTTACCGCGCAACACCCGGAGAACCGTATCGGCCGTTCTCTCACGCAAGGAGCGGCTGGATGAGAGAAATCGTCGGCGGTTGAACTGCGCCAACTGGTTCAGCGCTTCAATCATCACTGAGAAACCAATCGCGGCGTAGAGGTAACCTTTTGGAATATAGAACCCAAAGCCCTCGGCGACCAGACTAAAACCAATCATCAGCAGGAAGCTCAGGCAAAGAATGACAATGGTCGGGTGCGCATTCACAAAGCGGGTCAGCGGGCGGCTGGCGAGCAGCATCAGCAGGATAGCGATACAGACTGCCGCCATCATCACCGCCAGATTGTCGACCATGCCCACGGCGGTGATCACCGAGTCGAGGGAGAATATCGCGTCGAGCACCACGATCTGCGCCACCACAGCCCAGAACTTCGCCCCGGATCGCTGTTGGCCGTGCTCTTCATCCTTACCCTCTAGCCGCTCGTTTAACTCCATAGTGGCTTTGAACAGCAGGAATACCCCACCCAGCAGCATGATGATGTCGCGAGCGCTAAATGAGTGAGAGAACAGAGTGACCAAGGGGCGGGTGAGTGTCGCTAGCCACGAGATGGACGCCAGCAGCAGTAAACGCATCACCAGCGCCAGCAGCAGGCCGGTGACGCGAGCACGGTCACGCTGCCGCTTAGGCAGTTTGTCCGCCAAAATGGCGATAAATATCAGGTTATCAATGCCTAAAACAATTTCCAGAATGACCAGCGTGGCCAGTCCGGCCCAAATTGACGGATCGGCGATCCATTCCATAGCAATCTTGCACCTTTTGGTTTAGTGACAGTGTGTTCAAGTTGAATGATGGGTGGCATGAAGTGAAAACTCAACTTTTCGGTAACAAGACGTTGGGGAGAAAGTGCGTAATGGCGTCGTAAAATAGGGAAGGGCGTTGAAATCTGGTTTAAGGATGCCTCATAAATCATCAGGAATTGGTTAGAAAAAACGCGAACGAGGGAAACATTCTTAAAATTCAGCGTTTCGCTTACCGTTTGTGAAAGCTTACTGGTATCGTATGAGCAAGTTAAAAATAGATGATTATTAGCTTTATGTGCTCCCCCGTTAAGGATTGAAGGTCTATACTTATGGGATCACATTTAACGTCCTAGAATTGCAAAACGATTTCAGTGCAGTGAGCTAGGTGAGTCTCAACATTCTGACTGGCTGAACTTCCAAACTATTGGTTTCAAGGAGTATCCTTTACAATGTTAAAAGCTGTTATCCCTGTTGCCGGTCTAGGCACACGCATGCTGCCAGCAACCAAAGCGATTCCAAAAGAGATGTTGCCGATCGTTGACAAGCCTCTTATCCAGTACATTGTGAACGAATGTGCCGCTGCGGGTATCAAAGAAATCATCCTGGTAACTCACTCCTCCAAGAATGCGATCGAAAACCACTTCGATACCTCCTTTGAATTGGAAAGCATGCTCGAATCGCGCGTTAAGCGTCAGCTGCTGGAAGAAGTGCAGTCCATCTGCCCGAAAGGCGTTACCATCATGAACGTACGTCAGGGCCAGTCAAAAGGTCTGGGCCACGCAGTCTTGTGCGCAAAACCACTGATTGGTAACTCTCCGTTCGCCGTTATCCTGCCAGACGTTCTGATGGACGATTCAACCAGCGATCTGCGTAAAGACAACCTCGCAGCCATGCTGCGTCGCTTCGAAGAAACCGGCAACAGCCAAGTTATGGTTGAAGAAGTTCCAGAAAAAGACGTGTCTAAATACGGTATCGTTGACTGTAACGGCGTAGAAGTCGAGCCGGGCGAAAGCGCGCCAATGACCGCCATCGTCGAAAAACCCGATCAGAAAGATGCACCATCTAACCTCGCCGTAGTAGGGCGCTATGTGTTCTCTGAAGATTTGTGGCCACTGCTGGCTGTAACACCTTACGGCGCAGGCAATGAAATTCAGCTGACCGACGCTATCGCGTTGCTGATGAAAAAGAAAACCGTAGAAGCCTTCACCATGACCGGCCGTTCACACGACTGCGGTGACAAGCTGGGTTACATGAAAGCCTTCGTCGAGTACGGCATTCGCCACCCTTCACAGGGCGCAGCTTTTGAGACTTGGTTAAAAGAGTTTGCTGGTAAGTAATTAGGCTAACGAGCTGTAATTAAAAGCACCATTAATATGGTGCTTTTTCGTTCACATTGTGTGAAATTCCTTCAATTATATGTGGGCAGTTCTTAGTCTAATAATCTGATATTTAGGATAATTGAAACTTGCTATAAATACTATTAAGGGTAAAATTCCTAAGGGTTTACTTAGGCACACATCATGTAACATTTCGAACAATTTTTAAGAATAAGTGTATTGGTAGCTTAAGAGCCAAGGGCGGTAGCGTGCCTAAAATGCATATATCCTTAAAATTTCAGTTCAACTCTGATAGCTGCACTTGTCCAGCTAAGCCATTAGCCTAAGTCAGGTGTAAATGAGTAGACGAACGAACTTTAGAGATCTGAGGGAGCATTTAATAAACTATCGTGAACATTTTCGAAGTTTATAATTATCGATATGCTCGCATAATTATATATTATTAATTATTTCAGATTGAAAATTAGACTATCCGAAAAACAATATGGTGTCGTGGCCATGTGTTACTGTGCGATATTATATATCGATATTTAATTTACACTAACAGCATTTATAAGGGCTTAGGGTGAAAATTCTTATAACTGGCGCAACAGGATTTGTTGGCAGTGGTCTCTTCAGAAGACTTGAAGAAAGAGAATATGAAGTTGTTGGTACTTCGCGGCGAATACCTGATGGGATATCTTCAAGCCTAATAAATGTCGGCGACATTTCAGAAAAAACGGATTGGTCTGCTGCTTTGGAAGGTTGTAATACCATTGTCCATACTGCGGGACGCGCTCATATTCTAGATGATAGTGCAGAGGATAAACTTGCCGAATTTCGTAGAATAAACTGTGCAGCAACTCTAAAGCTTGCGCATGATGCCGAAGCTGCAGGGGTTAAGCATTTTATCTTTATTAGTTCGATAGGTGTAAACGGTAATAAAACTGAAGGTATTCCATTTAACGAGCTTTCATTACCTCAGCCAACATCGGACTATGCAATATCTAAATTAGAAGCAGAACAGGCTCTTCAGGCGCAATTTGCAAATAGCTCCATGGCCATAACCATAATTCGTCCTGCTTTAATATGTGGCGAAAATGCACCAGGTAATATTCGCCGGCTCTTGAAAATAGTGTCAAGCGGATTACCTCTGCCTTTCAAAGGCGTTAATAATAAGCGCGGTATGGTTTCACTCGATAACGTCATTAGCTTTATTGTTGCCTGTATAGAAAATGAATCATCCAAGAACGAATTATTTGTTCTCGCAGACAAAGATTCACCAACTACAGAAGAGATAGTTCGTAGTTTCTCGCGTGGCATGAATAAGCCATCTAGAATAATTTGGTTCCCTTCAAGTATCCTTAGCCTCTTATTAGTTGCCGTAGGGAAAAAAAACTTACATGAGCAACTTTTCGGTTCACTGGAAATTGATGCGAGTAAAAGCGTTCGTTTATTGAATTGGCAACCACCAGTGACGATTTATGAAACTATGGAAAAAACAGCGGAGTTTTACAGTAAGGGAAATAAATAATGTTTGAAATAATCATTGCCATTGCGATCTTTATTTTATCTTTTTTACTTACTTGGGGATTACGGGGTTATGCATTAAAGAATAATGTCATTGATATTCCAAACCAGCGTAGTTCGCACTCCACACCGACTCCGCGTGGTGGTGGTGTAGCAATCGTTATTAGCTTCCTGATTGGTTTAATTGTTTTAAAGTCATTTGATGTTATCTCTTTAGCTCAGCTTGCATCACTTTTTATCGCTGGGGCGATCATCGCAATAGTAGGGTTTTTGGATGACCATGGACATATCGCTGCTCGCTGGCGGTTGTTGATGCATTTTCTTGCGGGTGTGTTTGGGTTATTTTTCCTAGGGCAATTTCCAGCGGTTGATCTCTTTGGCTATACCCTCAATGCTGGATGGGCCGGCATGATCTTTGGGTTGGTTTATTTAGCTTGGATGCTCAACCTCTATAACTTTATGGATGGCATTAATGGATTAGCGAGTATGGAGGCGATAACGTTTTCATTGTCCTCCGCTGTTTTGCTAATTTTATCTGTACCGGATGCACTACAGGCTAGCCAATTTTCGATGCTATTATTGCTCTGTTTTGCAGCCTTAGGCTTTATTTTTTGGAACTTCCCTAAAGCTAAAATCTTCATGGGAGATGCTGGTAGTGGCTTCCTTGGAATAACAATCGGTCTTATTATTCTTCATGTGGCTTCATTGAAGAGTAATTTATTCTTAGCTGAAATCACTTTATTAGGCGTATTTATTGTTGATGCTACGGTAACTTTGTTGCGCCGATTAGTCGCGGGAAAGAAAGTTTATGAAGCTCATGCGAGTCATACGTACCAGATTTTGGCTAGGAAATTTAACAGTCATAAAACAGTTACGTTGGGTGCATTGTTGATTAATATTGCATGGCTTGCGCCTATTGCAATACTAATTGCTACTGGTTTAATTACCGGCGTCATTGGTATCTTTATCGCTTGGCTACCATTGGTAGTCGCTGCATGCATGTGTGGCGCAGGAGTTAAAGATCGGGTAAATTCATAATTATGGCTAACTCACTTCTAATACTTGGTGCTGGCGGACACGGCAGATCAATTTATGAAATGGCTTTATCATTAGATATTTTTTCATATGTTAATTATCTTGATGATGACAGTGAATCTGCTAATAAAATGCTTAAGGACCGTATTCTTGGTCGAATAGATCAACTCAGCGAATTTGCACCAAGATATACCCATGTTGTAGTGGGTATTGGTAATAATAGTGTCCGCGAAACATTGCAAATTCAGGCGCTCAACGCAGGTTTTGTTGTGCCTACACTTGTACATCCTAAAGCTATTGTCAGCCCTTCAGCTAATATCGAAATGGGTACAATTATTCTTTCAGGCGCGATTATTGGTGCGGATGTAAATATCGGAAAGGGTGTAATTGTCAATTGTCAGACGGTAGTTGATCACGATGGTAAGCTTGAAGATTTTTGCCATTTGGGTGTTGGAGTGAGTCTGGCGGGGAATAGTCTCATTGGTAGAAGTGCTTTTGTACAAGCTGGTTCTTGTGGTGGATACAATTCTCATATTGAACCCTATGCTAAATGTGCTCCTGGAACAGTTTTAGAAACTAGAGCGTAATGCTCTGATAATCTACTCGGTTTAAAACTATGCTTACGTACTTACTTTCTTTACCAAGGCCGGTGAAAAGGATCATAACACTGGCTGTTGATGTAGTGCTGTTATTGTGCGCCTTTTGGTTTGCATTCTGGGTGCGCATTGATTCAATGACGCCAGTAGCAAGTTTGCCGCACTGGATTTTAATCCTTTCTATTGTTTTTGTTACGCTTATTTTCTTTATTAAGCTTGGACTATACCGTGCGGTTATTCGATATATTACGGCTAAGATATTAGTCGCTGTCGCAATTGGCATGGTTGCCTCTTCCGTATTATTAATAATATCTGCTTTCTATACGACTTTATTCTTGCCCAGAACTGTTCCAATTATTTATTTTGCCTTCGGACTGTTAATGATTACAGGTTCTCGTCTAACACTCCGAATGTTGATTAATCGTGGGCTGACGTTAGGAACCAAGATAATTATTTATGGGGCAGGTGCCTCAGGAAGGCAGCTGTTACCAGCTTTAAGTCAGGCTTCAGAATATTACCCCGTTGCATTTGTAGATGATAATCCGCGCCTTCAAGGGACCGTTATGCATGGTGTAACGGTCTATTCACCTAAAAAAATGGCTTGGTTAGTCGAAAAATATGAAGTAAAAAAAATCCTTCTCGCGATGCCAAGTGCCAGTCGCGCACGAAAAAATGAAGTTATAAAACAATTAGAAGGCTTACCGTGTGAAGTACTGTCTATCCCAGGCATGGTTGATCTAGTCGAAGGTAAAGCAAGCATTGATACTCTGCGTAAAGTGTCAATTACCGACTTACTCGGGCGCGATCCTGTTGACCCAGTTCCAGAACTTATTGCGCGCAATATCCGTGATAAATCGGTAATGGTAACCGGTGCTGGTGGTTCGATTGGCTCTGAGTTGTGCCGTCAGATTCTACGCAACGCGCCTCAGACATTAGTTCTTTATGAGGTTTCTGAATACTCTCTGTATGCAATTGAACGAGAACTTGCTGAGATAATTAGATCTCATAATTTGCCGACTTCGTTATATCCAATTCTTGGTAATGTCCAAGATCAGGAACATTTAGAACGAGTATTACGTAGCTTCAAAACCGAAACTATTTATCACGCTGCGGCATATAAACATGTACCACTTGTTGAATACAATGTCACCGATGGTGTACGTAATAACGTATTTGGTACGCTCGCGTGCGCTCAGGCTGCTATAGCGTGTAATGTTCCTAAATTCGTATTGATATCGACGGACAAAGCCGTACGACCAACAAATACGATGGGGGCTACGAAGCGCTTAGCTGAATTAGTTCTACAAGGGTTATCATCGTCGCAGAATACGACATGCTTTAGCATGGTACGTTTTGGCAATGTCCTCGGGTCATCTGGTTCAGTAGTACCATTATTTGAAAAACAGATAAGTGCTGGCGGGCCGATAACTCTGACTCATCCAGATATTATTCGTTACTTTATGACTATCCCTGAAGCAGCTCAATTAGTTATTCAAGCTGGCGCCATGGGTAGCGGTGGCGATGTTTTCGTTCTGGATATGGGGGAGCCGGTTAAAATTCTCGATCTTGCTCATAGAATGGTCACGTTGAGCGGACTCAAACTTCGTGATTCCGAGCATCCTACAGGGGATATTGAGATAAAGACTACGGGTTTGCGACCAGGTGAGAAGCTTTTTGAAGAGCTTTTGATTGGCGAAAATGTAATGAATACGTTGCACCCGCGCATATTGACAGCTAACGAAGTGATGATGCCTTGGAGCGAACTGACCGAATTCCTACAGCATTTGAATGAAGCATGTAGTCGTTTCGATCAGCAACGTATTCGTGAACTATTACTTTCGGCACCAACCGGATTTACGCCTACAGACCAAATCTGTGATGTTATGTGGGTTAAGTCTAATTCGTAATTATAAATTGTAATTTGCGATAGTCATTTGAGAGTAGTGTGCTGTGCGTATTATTTACCCAAATATTGCCTTCGGTATATAACTGTTCGAATTTTTGTAAATAAATAGTTTTATTAAACTCACTGAAGAGTATCTAATAACTATATAAAAGAGAGATTGTTAAGGTGAAAATTCTCGTTACTGGTGGTGCCGGATTTATTGGCTCAGCCGTTATACGTCATATTATTGATAATACGGCTGACAGCGTAGTTAATATCGATAAGTTAACTTATGCTGGAAATCTTGAATCTTTGGCCGACGTGTCTTTGAGCGAGCGTTACACGTTTGTGCAAGCTGATATCTGTGATAAAGAAACTATCGAAAGTATCTTTATGCTACATCAGCCAGATGCTGTGATGCATCTGGCTGCTGAAAGCCATGTGGACCGCTCAATCACCGGACCAGCGGAATTTATAGGTACTAATATTGTTGGTACTTATACCTTATTGGAAGCGGCTCGTGCATATTGGTCTCAACTTGATGAATCGGGTAAAAAGACATTCCGTTTCCATCATATTTCGACTGATGAAGTCTATGGTGATTTACCACATCCAGATGAATGGAAAGAGCAGGGCAAATTGCCTCTCTTTACCGAAAGTACAGCATATGCACCTAGTAGTCCGTATTCAGCCTCCAAAGCATCAAGCGATCATCTTGTCAGAGCGTGGCAGCGCACCTATGGGCTTCCGTGTATAGTGACAAACTGTTCCAATAACTATGGCCCATATCATTTCCCAGAAAAGTTGATTCCTTTGGTAATTCTGAATGCGCTCGAAGGAAAACAACTGCCAATCTACGGAAAGGGTGATCAAATCAGGGATTGGCTCTACGTCGAAGATCATGCTCGTGCACTCTATACCGTCGTAACTCAAGGTCAATTGGGAGAGACTTATAATATCGGGGGCCACAATGAGAAGAAGAACCTTGATGTTGTGCTAACTATATGTGATTTACTTGATGAGATTGTTCCCAAGACGGAATCCTACCGAGAACAAATTACTTTTGTTGCTGATCGCCCAGGCCATGATCGGCGTTATGCTATTGATTCAAGTAAAATTAATAAAGAATTGAATTGGAAACCGGTGGAAACGTTTGAATCCGGTATTAGAAAAACTATCCTCTGGTATCTCGCAAATCAAAAATGGTGCAAAAGAGTGCAGGATGGCAGTTATCAACGTGAACGTTTAGGGCTGGAATAAAAATATGAAAGGTATCATTCTTGCTGGCGGGTCTGGAACCCGCTTATATCCAGTTACTATGGGTGTATCGAAACAGTTACTTCCTATATACGATAAACCTATGATCTATTATCCTCTCTCAGTATTAATGTTGGCAGGGATAAGAGAAATTCTCATTATAACGACTCCTGAAGATCAGGCATCATTTAAACGTCTGCTAGGTGATGGCGAACGCTTTGGTATTCACTTAGAGTATGCAGTCCAGCCGACTCCAGATGGCTTAGCGCAAGCGTTCATTATTGGCGAGAAATTCATCGGCTCTGATTCTGTTTGTTTGGTTTTAGGTGATAATATCTTCTTTGGTCAAGGATTCAGCGGAAAATTGCGATCAGTTGCAGAGAGGACTGATGGTGCAACAATTTTCGGCTACCATGTAGTTGACCCTGAACGTTTTGGCGTTGTTGATTTTGATTCAGAATTCAATGCATTATCTATTGAGGAGAAACCTAAATGTCCAAAATCAAATTGGGCAGTTACAGGACTCTATTTCTACGATAATAATGTAATAGATATAGCCAAAAATATAAAACCCTCTGAACGCGGCGAACTCGAAATAACAGCAGTGAATGAAGAATATCTCAAAAGATCAAAGCTTCAAGTTGAATTACTTGGCCGTGGATTTGCTTGGCTAGATACGGGCACTCACGATAGTCTGATTGAGGCTGGAAGTTTCGTTGAAACCGTGCAAAAACGTCAGGGCATGATGGTAGCTTGTCCAGAAGAAATAGCTTGGCGTAATGGTTGGTTAAGTGATGAAGAATTGATAGCCCACGGAAAAATGTTCCAAAAAAATAGTTACGGCCAATATCTTCTGAAGCTAATTCACTAAAATTATCTATATACAGCCACTGACATATTTGATGGCAGTGGCTTGTAGATCTAAGTTGCAACTTATCTTACTAAAATGCAGGAAATATTATGAATATTATCGAGACACCATTATCTGATTGCTTAATCCTTGAGCCAAAAGTTTTTGGTGATTCTCGAGGTTTCTTCCTCGAGGCCTGGCACGAAAAAAAGTATAAAGAAGCTGGGATTAAGGAAGAGTTTGTTCAAGATAATCGCTCTCGATCAGCTAAGAATGTTCTTCGTGGTTTGCATTTTCAGAAAACAAAACCACAAGGCAAACTAGTAAGCGTCATTAGTGGTGCGGTATATGATGTTGCTGTTGATTTGCGATTAGACTCGGCTACCTTCGGTCAATACGTTGGGGTTATATTAACTGGTGAAAAAAACAACCAATTATATGTTCCTCCTGGTTTTGCTCATGGTTTTTGTGTTTTGAGTGACTATGCAGATTTTCATTATAAATGTACTGATTTCTATGATCCATCTGATGAGGGTGGAATTATGTGGAACGATACTGAGCTGAGTATTGATTGGCCTGTGGAGTCTCCTCTCTTGTCTGACAAAGATCAAAAACAGATGACGCTGAAACAATACCGGGAAATGAAATGAGCACTAAATATACAGTAATCGGCGGTAAGGGATTCATAGGTGGCGAGATTGTTAACTTGCTTAAAGAAAATGGTGAAAACGTCAATGTTCCTGTTCGTGATTGCGAAACTCTTTTTAGTACTGATCTAGGTATTGTCATTTTTGCGGCAGGAAATGGTGATTGTGTTCAACGGCCATTTGATGTTTTTAATTCAAACACTCGACTTTTAGCCGATATATTAGATAGAGCGGAATTTACTCAGTTAATTTATATTTCTTCCACACGTGTTTACATGGCGCAGGAATCTTCTAGCGAAGATTCTAATGTGACAATTTGTAATAACGACAAAAGACGACTTTTCAATCTAACCAAGCTACTTGCGGAAGAGCTTTGTCTGCGTAGCGAAAAAAATACTGTAATTGTAAGGCCTAGTAATGTCTACGGTACAGCAATAAATAGCAAGTTGTTTCTACCTTCAATAACACGTGATGCAGTGAATAAAAAAATAGTTAATATGTATGTTTCGCCGTCGTATTCCAAAGATTATGTTTCAGTTAAAGACGTTGCTGATATAATATATAAAATCAGCTTAGGTTGTCGGCAGAAAATATATAATATAGCTTCTGGGATTAACACTTCTGCTCAAGAAATTGCAGACCTGTTGCAATTGTATTCACATTGTAATATTGTTTGGCATTCTGATTATATGGACGATTATTTCCCAATTACGGATATTTCTATAATAAAAGATGAATTTGGATTTACGCCAAAAAATTTATCTGAAGACATTTACTCAATGATTATTTCACTGAAAAATTGTTGAAGTATATTATGTCAAAATTTAGCATAATTATTAACTCGTTTTCAACGTTGATTGTGCGTGGTACTACACTAGGAGTGCGTGTTTTAGCATTTATTCTTCTGGCTAAAATAGCAGATCAAAGTATTTTTGGTATGCTTGCATTTCTAATGGCTTGTACTGAGATATTTCGTGTTATTGCAGATATGGGACTGGATAATTACACAATAAAAAACATTAGTCAGACTAAAAACAATACAGATATTGAAAGGATTCTTTCTACAGCAGCCACACAAAAAATGCTATCAGCATTATTTATTTTTATACTTTATCTCTTTGTTTTTAAGTTTAGTAATCCTGAATGGTCATCATTATATATATCGCTATTTGGATTAATGGCTATTAGTCCAATGTTCCTAAATTTTTCAGTAAATTATTACTTAGCAACACAGAAGCTAGAAAAAATACTACCAACCATAATTATAACGACTCTAATAATTATAAGTGTATTTATGTTTTTCTGGTTTCAAAAAAATGTTCTACTAGCACTTACAAGTGTCGTAGTCGGAGAATTTACCACGGCGTTTATCCTATCCTGGAAAATAGTCAAGCGACATAAGGTTTTTTTGGTTGCTTTCAAGACGATATTTAGCAATTTAAAATCCCACTATGCCATTGGCATAGCTATGTTGGTTGCCATTTTATATTCGCGTCTAGATATAATTTTCATCAAATACTTCTTTGCAAATTTAAATATTGCAATGTATGGTTTTGCACAGCGTATTACAGAGCCAGCTCTTTTTATTGTTGGGGCATTCTCTGCAAATTCCTATAGTTTGTTATCACGATATTATTTAGATGAAATAGCTTTATTTTCTTCACGAATTAAAAAAGTAGTAGTGCTTTTTTTTTGTATCGGTATATTTATTGTCATTTGCACTGGTATAGTTGCCTGGTTTATCGTAACTAATTATTATTTAAATTATGTTGCGGTGCTTCCTATTATATACATGCTATGTACTGCCATCGTTTTTAAGTCAATAAATTTGTCGTTGACCTCCACTATTCTGGCAATGGGAGACTTTAAAATCATGACCTATGTAAGTTTTATTAACTTACTATTGTCTGTGATTTTCATATACTCTTTTTTATACTACTTTGGTCTTTATGGTGCAGCGTTAGGTGTTATTGCTGTTGAGTCTATCAATAGCATGATACAAGGTATGTATGTTTACATGCGTTTAAGGTTTAAAAAGAATGTTCACTAAAACTTTAGCTATTAAAAGCTTTATGATAGCTTCAACAACTCTTGCATTGTTTTTGAAGACAACTTATCAATTTTTCAGTAAACGTAAATCTGCTGAACGAAAAACCATTTGTGTCATACGTCTCGATAAGACGGTCGGTGATACAGTAATGAACAGTTCTTTTCTGAAAGGACTAAGAGACTTGAATCCTGAAGCAAGAATTATTCTTGTTGTCCATAAAAACAGTTTTGCGTTAGTAGAATCTTCATGTGTTGTTGATGAAGTTAAAACATATAACCCTGGTAATTCTTTAAAATACAGTCTGCTGAATCGTCTTTATAAAACATGTCTATTTGTTTGGAGAGAGTTTGATTGTATTCCTGACATATCAATAGTCCCGCGTTTTGATGAAGATCATAATGCAGCATTTATATCTTTATTCTCACTTGCACCAGTTCGCGTTGCTTGGTCTGAAAAAGTAACACTTCGGAAATCAGTTCTAAATTACAGTTTTGATAAATTATCTACCAAAATCATTAACAGTGATAAAGTTGAGCATGAAGTTATGCGTGGAGTCGAAGTACTGAATGCTATTCATGAAGATAGTATAACTCCAGTTCCTGAGTTAGATATTTGGCTTTCTCAACATGAAATTGAAGATGCAAAAAAGAAATTTAATATAAACGAATCAAATAAAAAATATATATGTTTAGGAATATCGTCAGGTCACTCAAGACTCAAACAATGGCCTCTTGAATATTTCAAAGATTTGGCAGTAAGGCTCTATGCTGATGATAATAATTCTATATTTGTTCTTCTAGGAGCTAAAGGTGATTTTGTTCAAGGGCAGGAATTTGTCAAGCTTTGCAATTTCGAAGTACCCATCCTAAATTTGATATCGCAAACAACACTGCGTGAAACTGGGGCAGTGCTTAATACTTGCAAGTTATATATCGGGAATGACTCTGGTAATTTGCATCTTGCTGCCGCTGCGCATATTCCTACTATTGGGTTATACGGTTCTAGCTGCGCACATCGTTTTTCGCCATGGGGGCTTTTATCCGAATTTGTTGCAGTGGAAAAAGAATGTGGGCCATGCCACCAGGGGCATATTATCGATCGATGTAGTGTATGTATTTACGATAAGCCAGTGTGTATGTATGAATTAAGTGTGGATATGGCATATTCTAAAATAATGGGCTTAACTAACCATCTCGTTATTTCCCAAAGCAAATGTAACTTTTAAGCAGATAATAACCTTAGGCCTTTTTACTATTGTTTCTTTTACATCTTATATTATGTGGTTATAACTGCTGAATAAACTTTTGCTATCAATGCAGCCATAACCAATTTATTACAAGAACTATTGTTAGTATCTTTATTATTATCCTCTTTTCTATCATATGGCAACAGCATAATGTTAGAACAGCTTAATCTACTTTTTATGAATTTTCTAAATTTAAACCATCATCATTAATTCTGAATAAACTAGCGTTGTTTGCCGAATCGTGCGATTAAGGATTTCAATATAATTCTCCCTTGATGAATTGCATTTATTTTTTTCTGCTTTAATGAAATTAGGTGTTTTCTGATGATCCCTACTTCATTTTTTTTGGGGGGTATATTTCATCCTACACTGTAAGAGTTATGGAGGTACGACCTCGAGTGTTATTTACTCTTGATATGCGGTTGCTTTTTTTAATTTCTCCCGTGATCCATGGTTTGTTTCTTTGTTTAAAATTATTTATGAATTCTCAATTGTTGTGCCATCGCTTTTAAGCTTTTTGGTTAGAGGAAATAGAAAATGCAAAAGATAAAGCTGGATTTAAAAAGATTTTTTGAAATATACGGAATCAATAAAAAACCTGGCTTTTTTCAATTAATTAAATATTGTATTCATCCCCGTTTTAATTGCATTTTTAATTATAGATTGGCTGTCTTCCTTAGAAGGAAGAAAATTCCTGTTATTCCTAATTTTATTATGCTTCTAAATCAATTCTTATATGGCATAGAATTTTCAATGGATACGAAAATTGGAGGAGGCTTATTTATTCCTCATTCTTTTGGGGTGGTCATCGGCGCTGATGAAATTGGGGAGAATGCTACTATTTATCAGAATGTTACTCTGGGAGCAAAAAATCTCGATGTTCCTTTTCATAAAGAAAATCGTCCTGTTATAGGAAATGACGTTACTATCGCAACGGGTAGTGTTGTATTGGGTAGAGTATTTATTGGTAACAGGGTAATTGTTGCCGCTAACTCTGTAGTGCTTCATTCGGTTCCTGATAGTGTTGTTGTTGCTGGAGCACCAGCAAAGGTTCTAAAAGAGAATAACTAATATGAACACCTTATTAATTTGTCCAAAATTTTTCGGTTATGAGAAAGACATCTACGGGGCTCTGGTTTCTCAAAACCATAATGTTACTTATATTGATGAGAAACCTTATAATAATGATATTTTTAAGGTGTTGGTCCGTTTGTTTGGGAAAAGCAATTTTGTAAGGTGTTTAATAAAGAAACACATAGCCACCGCCTTAAAAAAAGTGCCTAATGAAATTGATTGCATTATTGTTGTTAAGGGTGAATCACTCTCTCTCGAAAATGTTATTTTTTTGAAAACTGTTTTCCCAAAAGCGAGATTGATATTTTATGCATGGGATTCTATTAATAACTATCCACATGTAATTGATTACTTGCCGTTGTTTGATGACTGCTTCACATTTGATGATAGAGACATTATTCAATATCCGTTCTTTTCACACCTACCTCTTTTTTATTCTAAGGATTTCGAGAATAGGGTCGCTAAAACAGCGTTGGTGGGTAAGCCAAAGATAGTGTTTGCTGGAACAGTCCATAGTGATCGTTATAAATTGTTAGGCGAAATTTACAAAAAGTATAAGCTTGTCTTCGATTTTGAATTTTTTTTATATTTCCCATCTGGGATTTTATTGCTCAAATTTATTAAAGATAATTTTTTGAAAATCATAAAGTATAAGGTGTTTGGTTTTTCCCTGCGATCTAAAGAAAAAAAAGAAATTGCTGAATTCTTTCTCAATTCTACGGCAATCTTAGATATACAACATCCGAAACAACATGGCTTGACTATGCGGACTATTGAAATATTGCCACTTCAGCGGAAAATCATTACCACTAATCCTGAGATTCAGCGTTATGATTTCTTTTTACCTGAAAATATTATGATTATTGACAGGGAGCGACCATTGTTAACTGAGGAATTTCTTATGACGCCATATCAAGCGGTTAATCCTGATGTTTTACAACAGTACAGCGTTGAGGGCTGGGTTAAGAAATTATTAGCTAATAACCAATCGACACATTGAATATTATCTGCAAATCTTAAGGCTCTATCCTTTATATGTTTTTTCATTTCTATTGAGATATATGGTCTTAATATTTATTAGGCTATTAACAACTTGGAACAAGATTGTTATGGCTGCGATAGGTTCCCCCTCTCGAAAACTCATGTACAATGCTGGTGTTCATTTGTATAGCCCAGCTTGTATAAACTCACTAATTTCATGGGTTTAGACTACAAACTGAGCAATCAACTATTTCAGACAGGAGTTGCTAATGTCCAAACAACAGATCGGCGTTGTCGGTATGGCGGTAATGGGCCGTAACCTCGCGCTCAACATTGAAAGCCGTGGTTATTCCGTTTCGATTTTTAACCGTTCAGGCGACAAGACTGATGAAGTGATCGCTGAAAACCCGGGTAAAAATCTGGTTCCGCACTACAGCGTCGAAGAGTTTGTTGACTCGTTGGAAAAACCGCGTCGTATCCTGCTGATGGTGAAAGCGGGCGAAGCGACAGACAAAACCATTGCATCATTGACTCCGCACCTTGATAAGGGCGACATCCTGATCGATGGCGGCAATACCTACTATAAAGACACAATTCGCCGTAACCGCGAACTGTCTGAGCAAGGTTTCAACTTCATCGGTACCGGCGTTTCCGGCGGTGAAGAGGGCGCCCTGAAAGGTCCGTCCATCATGCCTGGTGGTCAAAAAGAAGCTTACGCGCTGGTAGCGCCAATCCTTGAGCAAATCGCTGCTCGTGCTGAAGATGGCGATGCTTGTGTTGCTTACATCGGTGCTGACGGTGCAGGCCACTACGTGAAGATGGTTCACAACGGTATCGAATACGGCGACATGCAGCTGATTGCTGAAGCTTATTCTCTGTTGAAACAGTCTTTGGGGCTGACCAACGAAGAGCTGGCTAGCACCTTCGTTGAGTGGAACAAAGGCGAGTTGAGCAGCTACCTGATCGACATCACCAAAGATATCTTCACTAAGAAAGACGAAGAAGGTAAATATCTGGTTGATGTGATTTTGGACGAAGCGGCTAACAAAGGTACCGGTAAGTGGACCAGCCAGAGCTCTCTGGATCTGGGTGAGCCACTGACTCTGATCACTGAATCAGTATTCGCTCGTTACCTCTCTTCTCTGAAAGATCAGCGCGTTGCGGCATCTAAAGTGCTGACCGGCCCGACTGTTAAACCTTTCGCTGGCGAGAAAGCAGAGTTCATCGAGAAAATCCGTCGCGCTCTGTACCTGGGTAAAATCGTCTCTTACGCTCAGGGCTTCTCACAGCTAAAAGCAGCATCTGACGAAAACAACTGGGATCTGAACTACGGCGAAATCGCTAAGATCTTCCGCGCTGGTTGTATCATCCGCGCTCAGTTCTTGCAGAAAATCACTGATGCTTATGCAGAGAACGCGTCAATCGCTAACCTGCTGTTGGCTCCGTACTTCAAAAATATCGCCGACGAATACCAGCAGGCGCTGCGTGACGTAGTCTCTTATGCTGTTCAGAACGGCATCCCGACTCCGACATTCTCTGCTGCGATCAACTACTACGACAGCTACCGTTCAGCGGTGTTGCCAGCTAACCTGATCCAAGCACAGCGTGACTACTTCGGTGCACATACTTACAAACGCACTGATAAAGACGGCGTATTCCACACCGAATGGTTGGATTAAGTTAGACTTGCTCTTTTCTGGTTAATAATTAAACGGCCCTTCAAGTGGGTCGTTTTTTATTTACTTTACTGGCCTAGCAGGGCGGCAAAAATGTGATTTTTGGTATTATTGATTTCAGAATCTGTTAAATTTCGGTGCAATCTGAGCAAAATGTCTGACTTTCAATTAGGTGTTTCTGAAACCAAAAGCTTATAATTATCTCACGCATACAATTGCTTATCTATTTTGCTTAGGGTGACCATGAATCAAGATAACAACGACGGGATGAGAAGACGCATCAACGATGCTGACGACTCTATTGATATAATTGATCTTTTTATACAGCTTTGGCGTGGGAAAGTGACAATTATTGTTTGTGCGATTTTAGCATTGGCCATTGCAACAGCCTACTTAGTTGTTGCTAAAGAGAAATGGACTTCTGAAGCTATTGTGACCTATCCAGACTCCGGTCAGGTCGCAAATTACACGAATGCAATGGGAGTTCTTTATAGTCAAAATCCTGCTATTGCCGAAGTCCAGCAGCGTTTTTTTGGAAGGTTTAACTCTGCTATTTCTGCATTATCAGAACAACTTGATAACCAAGCTGACCCTGAAAAGTTGATCATAGCGCCTGCCACTAAAGATCAATCTGTACCCATTAAAATAAGCTATACGGCTTCAAGTGCTGGCGAGGCACAAAAGACACTCACCACTTATATCCAACAAATCAATAAGCGTGTAGTCAATGAGCTTGATGATGATTTACAGACGAGCATCAACTCTAAAATTGGTGACTTGAAAGAAGACTTAGCAACCAAGGAAAAGGTTGCTCAGGAGAAGAAAGACAAACGTCTTGAAATCCTGAACCAAGCACTGATTGTTGCTGAGCAGTCCAATACTAAAAATACGATTGTGCAACAAGCCGAAACTTTGTCTGAAGATACCCTTTTTGCTTTAGGTAGTGATGCGCTTTCATCTATTATAAAGAATGAAGCCACACGCCCGTTACCTTTGGATGGGGCCTATTATGATGCTCGCCAGTCACTTCTGGCCATTAGTGCATTAAAGTCTAAGCCTGACTCAACGTATTCTATCCGCTACGTGATGAAGCCGAACTTGCCTATTCACCGTGATAGTCCTAAAAAAGGTGTGATATTAGTACTTGGTTCATTAGTCGGTATCATTCTTGGTGCAGGTGTCGTCTTAGGACGGAATGTTTTTAGAAATTACTCTCGCCAATCATAATTATTATGCTGATAAAAAGGCCGGTTTATCAAAACCGGCCTTTTTTTTATCCAAATTTTTCTAAATTACTTCTTATGCCTCTGTCGCAAGTTCTCAATCACCGTGCTCAGGTTCAAATCTTGATCCTGCAACAGCACTAGCAGGTGATATACCAGATCAGACGCTTCGTTGGTGAGTTCGAAACGGTCATTGACCGTGGCGGCGAGGGCGGTTTCGACGCCTTCTTCACCCACTTTTTGTGCAATGCGCTTGGTGCCACTGGCGTAGAGTTTGGCGGTGTATGAACTCTCTGGATCAGCATTTTTGCGCGAAGCCAGCAGTTCTTCCAGTTGGAACAGGAAACCCCAGTCGGTAGCTGCGGGGTGGAAGCAGCTGTTGTTGCCTTTGTGGCAAGTCGGGCCGATAGGGTTGACCAGCGCCAGCAAGGTGTCGTTATCGCAATCGGGATAAATGCTGACCAGATTGAGGAAGTTGCCGGAGCTTTCGCCTTTGGTCCACAAGCGCTGCTTAGTCCGGGAATAGAAGGTCACTTTGCCAGAAGCCTGAGTTACCGTCAGGGCTTCCTGATTCATATAACCCATCATCAATACTTCGCCCGACACCGCGTGTTGGACGATGACTGGCATCAGATTGTCGACTTTCTCCCAGTCCAACTGGGCAATCTGCTCTTCGCTTAAACGCGCGTTATTCAAAGTTTCATTACTCACAAGCGGATCTCCACGCCGTTTTCGGCCAGATAGCTCTTCAGCTCGCCGATATTGATGATTTGTTTGTGGAACACGGACGCCGCCAGTGCGCCATCTACGTTGGCTTGCAAAAATGCGTCGAGGAAATGCTGTGGCGTGCCCGCGCCGCCCGAGGCGATCAGTGGCACATGGCAAACTTCACGGATCAGCTGCAACTGCTGCAAATCATAGCCATTACGCACGCCGTCCTGATTCATCATGTTCAGCACGATCTCGCCCGCGCCGCGCTGCTGCACTTCTTTCACCCAATCCTGCGTCTGCCAAGTGGTGACTTTAGTGCGCGCTTCGTCGCCGGTAAACTGGTGAACCTGATAGCTACCGGTCTCGGCGTCGTGCCACGTGTCGATGCCGACCACGATGCACTGCACGCCAAAGCGATCCGCCAGTCGGGTGATCAGCGTTGGGTCAGCCAGTGC
>Ga0207655_1000731_pt1 | contig 37084 bp, 39 predicted proteins | sample KBSM44metaG_FD_184398 | JGI IMG/M metagenome (GOLD analysis project Ga0207655, IMG submission 184398) | Miscanthus rhizosphere microbial communities from Kellogg Biological Station, Michigan, USA - KBS M4-4 metaG (SPAdes) (version 2) | ecosystem: Host-associated > Plants > Roots > Rhizosphere >... | reverse complement strand
GAAGTAGCGATTACAGGTTGCTTTTTCATCTTTATGTCGTTCATAAAAATCTATATTGAATTTACAATACCTGTAGTCTGTAGACTTTTCAAGCCCTTTTTTAAAGTTTTTCTATATTTTATGTATGGAATACAAATGATTGAGTTAAGACACAATTTAACCTAATCATTGGTGATAATCCAAAGCCCATCACTTCAACATTTCTTGTACTTGTTTAGCACAAATCGCTTGGCTAAATAAGAAACCTTGGCCAAATTTACAGCCCATGGCTCTTAAATTTTCAAGCTGCTGAATTGTTTCAATCCCTTCTGCAATAATATCTAAAGAAAGGATTGGACCTAATTTTGCAATACCTTCCACAATTGCTTTAATCGACTTTTCTTCATGCATACGACTCACAAAATTATAGTCAATTTTTAAACTATCTACAGGGTAATCTCGGATATGTGTCATCGATGAATGCCCTGTTCCAAAATCATCTAAGGCAATTCGAACGCCTTCTTGTTTAAGTTTTTTCAACGCTCTGATGACATATTCATAGCCACGGTCTGCCAAAACATGTTCAGTAATTTCAATTTCAACAAGATGGTGTGGAATTGCATACTGGGTTAAGCGCTTCAATAAAATCTCGGCATAATTATCCCGCATAAACTCTACAGGCGAAGCATTGATTGAAACAGGCAACACTTTAAAGCCTTGTTTGATCCAATGGGAAATATCTGTAAATATTTTATCATGCATTGTTTCACTGATTTTGGTTGCTAATTCAAAATCATTAAATGCTTCAGCAACTGTCGCTGGTAAATAAACATTTCCCTTTGGATCGCGCCATCTCAATAGTGCTTCGAAACCAATAATTGAGCAATCATCAAGTTTCACTTTAGGTTGATAAAATGGTTCAACTTGATTATTACGGATAATTTGACGCGCTGTGATTAATTGTTTCGCCTTGCCTTGAGCAATTTCAAACATGTCTACACCAAACATACGAATACCACCACGACCTTGTTCTTTAAGATCATTTAAAGCAGCATCTGCACATTTCAATAAACCTGAACCATCTTTGGCATCCTGCGGAAAAATTGAACCGCCAATACTCATTCCGCCATTGAGCAATTTACCACTATAAGTAATAGGTGCGTCCAATTGTTTCAATAATTTTTGGGAAACAGCCTCAATCTGCTCATGACTTTCCACATGGTCAATCACTACTGCAAATTCATCACCATCTAGTCTTGAGATATATGCATTGTCATCTAAACAATGTGCGAGACGCTTCGACAAGACTTTAAGTAAATGATCACCAGCAGAATGCCCTAAAGTATCGTTGATATACTTAAAATGGTCTAAATCAATTAGTAATAATCCAATTTTACTTCGATTCTCTCGGGCTTTAGTAATAGAGGATTTTAACTTTCTTTTAAATGCACGACGATTCATCAGACTCGTCATTTCATCAAATTCACAAATAACTCTTAATTTTTCTTCAGCAATACGTTGTTTCGTTATATCCCGTGAAACACATAAAATGCTAGTAGTTTGACCATTTTCATTGATAACAGGGGTTAAAATATTGTCCCAATACATGGTTAAGTTGCCGAACACACTTTTACCAGCAAATCTAGAATTCTTGCCTTTTACAGCTTCTTTAATGGCTTTTTTGCCTTGTTCACGCACTTCGGGTGGTAATAGTGCAAGCCATTCCATACCAAAATTTTTTACTTTTTCTTGCCCTAGTAAGGCAATACAACCAGATTTATTCATCTGTGAAACATAACCATCTGGTGTGATAATTTTAATACAGTCAACACTTACATCAAGCATATCGGTATTGGCTTTTAATGACTCACTGGTTTCACGTAATAGCATTACACGATCATGAATATTGGTACAGGTTATAGTCCAATCAAAAAATTGTTGTTTATAAACTGTACTTTGTGCAATCAACGAAAACCATTGATATTCGCCATTCACATGGCGGATACGGCATTCTTTTTCAAAACGTTGTCCAGTTTTTTGCGCTGATATCCAAATATTGTAGATATGCTCTGCATCATCTGGATGTAAGCATTTAATCCAATCTGAATCACAAATATGATGAGTATCTACACCAATAAATTCTTTTAATGGTGTATTACAATATCCAATCCCTAACTTTGTCACCCAGATAAGGTGGGGTATCAAATCCAAAGCTTTTTTGACTTCATTCAAAATTTGCGCAGATCGAGGACTTATAGACTTTGGAAACGAATCCACCTGATTCAAACTCGAATGCAAAGGTAAATAAATGCCTGCCATAAATTAATCCTATCTATCAACGCAAAATTAAGATAAACCATCGTTCAAACTTATATGTATTTAAAATAACCACAGATTCATATATCACTTAAGCGTCGAGTCATTATTTTTTTCAAATAGTCATGTGACACAAATCACACTTTAAGTAATAAGTTTAAATTGTATACAATAAAGTTTATAAAATCTATTCTTTTAAGTTTTTAAGTATGTTTCAAATTTATGACAAATCCTTATTTATTTAAATTATCCTTAAATATCAAATTGATAAATAAATTTTATCTTTTGTAATAACAGTAATCCCGCTCTCTCTTTTGATTTTTCTAGAGAAACTTAATTCCATCATTGAGTTCTGCCCTTATTCCTAATAATCTTAACAATATGCATAATCAAATCAATCATTGCGCAATTTTCAAGCATATTAAAGAAGATTATTTTAAAAAATTAAATAAAAAATCATGATTATTAAATCTAAAAATTATTGAATAAAAATTCAAATCATTATCATTTAATAAATACATTTTAATTTAAGCAATTTACCTAAAATAATTTAAAGGTAATTTTAAATAACGAACACCATTCTTTTCAGGCTCAGGAAATTGACCTGCATTCATATTAATTTGAATAGCTGGAAGGATTAGTTTCGGCATAGACAATGTAGCATCACGTTGTTCCCGCATAGCAATAAATGCTTGTTTAGTGACTCCTGTATGGATATGGATGTTTTCTTCACGTTGGGTCTTTATGTTTGTTTGACAATGAAAATCTTGGCGTGATTCTGACAGGTAATCATGGCATAAATACAACCGAGTATACTCGGGTAAGTTAAAAATTTTCATTACAGAATCATAAAGTTGTGCAGCACTGCCCTTTGGAAAATCACAACGCGCTGTGCCATAATCAGGCATAAACAAAGTATCACCAACAAAGGCTGCATCACCAATCACATAGGTCAAACAAGCTGGGGTATGACCAGGCGTAGGGAGATTATATGCCTCTAACTTGCCAATCTTAAAAATCTCATGATCTTTAAATAAATAATCAAAGGAATGCTGTGCTTTTAAAGCCTCATAATCAAGATGATAAATTTGACTAAAAATATCTTGAACAGTCACAATTTTTTCACTCATGGCGATTTGACCACCTAACTGTGCTTTTAAGTATTGCGAAGCTGTTAAATGATCTGCATGTACATGTGTTTCAAGAATCCACTGCACTGTAAGATGATGTTTTTGAATATACTCAATAATATGGTCTGCATGTGTTGTCGATGTTGTTGCAGATGCCGCATCATAATCCAATACACTGTCAATAATGGCACAGTATTGAGTTGCAGGATCAACCACCACATAACTAAAGGTATTACTGGCTTCATCAAAAAAATCTTGTACAAATGGATTCATAAAAAATTATGCTCCTGTCACTTTGCGATGAATCAACACGCCAAACAGCATGGCAGCAATAAAATATAGGGCTTGATAATGACCTAAACCAATCAATGTAAATGCTGGTGCTGGACAAATTCCAGCAATTCCCCAACCTATACCAAAAATGAAAGCGCCTGCAACTAACTTTGTATCGAGTTGGGTATTTTTTGGTAATTCGATCACTTCATTAAACACAGTCACTGGTTTTCGTATCGCTTTTTGAAAAGGAATAAATGCGACTACAATTGCGCCGATCATCACAAAAGCCAGACTTGGATCCCACTGCCCGAATATATCTAAGAAACCGATGACTTTGGCTGGATTCGACATACCCGAAAGCATTAAACCTACAGAAAATAGCCCGCCAAAGATAAATGCAAAGATATTTTTCATGATTAAGCTCCAATCACATGGCGCATCACATACACTGTGATAAATCCAGCCAGCATAAAGATACAGGTTGCGACAATTGAGCGTTTAGACAAACGACTTATCCCACAAATTCCATGACCACTGGTGCAGCCTGAGCCTAATCTTGTGCCAAAGCCAACCAATAGACCTGCGATGACAAGTAAAATTGGGCTTGTCGTTAGCATCACAATTTCAGGATTAAAAATCTGTCCATAGATAAATGGTGTGATAAATAATCCCAACAAAAACCACAAAGCAGGGGTTTTAAAAATCGTGTGTGTATTGAGGACTTGTGCAATTAGACCACTTACCCCTGCTACACGACCATTTACAAATAGGTAGCCAACCACAGCAAATCCGAGCAGAAGACCTCCCCAAAAGGCCAATATAAAATCATGCATTGCTTTAAACCCATACAATATATGTTTTTATAATATATAATTATTTAAATTAATCAACTTCATCATTCAGATAAATATATGTAGAAATATGCAAATAAAAGGCATAACTGCAAATACAATCCCTATATGCTCTACCAAAGAGTTGCACAGCATTTTTTTAGTTTTGATTTAAAAATATGAATAATTTTATTTACTTTTATTTTTAAAAATCAATATTTTATGATTTATTTTAATTTTCAATACTTTCCCAATAGACTTCTTTTATAAGACCTTTTTAAGCAATGCATCAAAATAAAATCCCTCTTATCCTTGCCTTCTCAAAAACTAAGAAAGAACTTTCAATACCAATATACTTCACTCAGCAGGATTATTTTTAGGTTATGAAAGAGATATAATCATCAGATTAATTAAACTCACTCAATACTTTGTCTACAAACCATTTAGGGAAATACTCTACAACAGGATTTAGTTTTAGCACTTCACCCTTTTCTATCTCTGCAATAAAAGCTGTTTTTTCACCGTGACTTGAATTATCAAAAATATATGCACGATCTGAGGCTTCAATTGCCAACATCAATAAATCTAAACTACGGTAATAGCGCTCACAGATTTTCTGCACTGGTACAGCATGACCACCTGTAGCAACCCTATATTGCACACGTCCAATATTAATTTTTGGGTCAACGGTTGCCACATAGTACAGATATGTTTTAAAGCCTTGTTTCTGGGCTTCACGTAGAAACTCAACTTTGCTGATATGCGACATCACAGTTTCAAAAGTGAAACTCATTTTTAACCTTAAAAATTCCATCCGAATAAAATCGATAATGCGTGCGCAAAGATAGGAGTCGATTTCATCTCGGTTAAATATAATGAGTCCATCCACAATTTGTGGTTTTGAGGTTAATAGCGGCACGACTTGGTCATTTTTTTTACGTTTTTTTTGTTTTAAAAATTTCAGTAACGCTGCGCTAGATAAATCATGATGATAATCATCTAAGCACAAACTTTGAGTCGCAGATAATTGTTTTTCAAGCTCATCTGCATTTAAATATGCCCCAATCTGATGAGGCGCTAAATAGTCTTTAATTGTGCTTTTACCTGATCCGTTTGGACCAGCAAACATTCTTATTCTCGGCTGTCGCATATAAAGTTATGCCATCACCTCTTGTTTCTTTTTACGTTTTAACACACTGTGTTTAAGCTTGGGAACCACATAGGCAGAAGATAAATCTTCAACAACTTTGACTTCACCATTGCTTTGTTGGACCAGCTGTTGATCTTTTACATAAGTGATTGTAGCGTTTGACTGACTTGCATGATTAAATGCCGCACTAAACGCATCGATAGCAAGCACTGGAATCGTTGCCTCCTCACGTAATGTCGTCTTCATTGCTGTAAATGTCGTCATGTCATATATCCTCAGCATAAACTTTAGCTGTAGTTACATCTTAACATATCACTTATTTTTGTCTATTTATTCATCATTGAACACAGAAAATCTATTTCCGTAGAAGATTAAAATACAATGTGAAGATATATTCACAAAATTGATTTAGAAATTCATCAAAAAACATATGCTAAAAGCCATACGACAACTTCCGACACAGTTATAATGTGCTAAATAACGGATAGAACCTGCCTATGTCTAGTGATCTTGAAATTGATGTAATGCGTGAATCAGCTTCTTCAGTGGTAACTATTTTAAAATCTTTAGCCAATACAGATCGCTTATTAATTTTATGCCATCTTGCTCAAGAAGAGTTAAATGTTTCACAAATAGAAGAAAAAACTCAGATCAACCAACCCACCCTTTCTCAACAATTGATGATGTTGCGTAAAAGTGATGTTGTTTCGACGCGCCGTGATGGAAAGCAAATTTATTATTCTATTAAAGATCAGAAAATGACGGTGGTATTGTCGACATTATATGATTTATATTGTCCACAAATTTAGCTTTTCTTTTAACATTAGATAAATTTAAAATGAAACAATACCTTATATACAAAAAATAGTTGTCACTATTTTTCTTAGCATTTTTTATGCATAATATATATGAAAATATGCTAATGAAATTCAAATGGCTGATCCTAAAGTTCAACTCAGTAAAATACTTCCTGTCTGGCAATGGCTCCAAGACTATAATGTTCCTAAATTTAGAGCCGATCTTCTTGCTGCTTTAATCATCATTGCAATGCTTGTACCACAAGGCATGGCTTATGCTATGGTCGCAGGCTTACCCCCTGTGACAGGCTTATACGCCAGTATTTTACCCATGATCATCTATGCCATTGTTGGCGGTAGCCCAACATTGTCTATTGGTCCTGTAGCACTGATTTCTATGATGACCTTTGCAACACTTGAACCCTTATATGAGGTAGGCTCACCAGTCTATATTCAAGCTGCATGTTTATTGGCACTTCTTGTCGGTATACTTTCAACTTTACTTGGCATTTTCAGATTCGGATTTTTAATTCGTTTAATCAGTCATCCTGTCATTAAAAGTTTTATCATCGCCTCCGCAGTGCTGATCGCACTTAGTCAAGTTAAGTTTATACTTGATATACCTTTAAAATCAGGCAATGTTATTGAGTTTATCCAAAGTATTTGGCAATACATTAACTTTACTAGTATTGAAACTTTGATTTTTGGGGTTTGCTCCATACTCTTTTTGCTTTACATGCCTGTTTTCTTTAAATCAAAGTTATGCAAATCATTTTCAAATTATCTTCAATTCTGGGTTAAAGCACTGCCCTTGGTTCTGGTGTTTATTTCAATTGCGTTAATACATTTCCTGCATATAGACCAATTTGGTATCAAAACTGTAGGTGAGATTCCTTCGGGATTTCCACCAATTGCCATGCCTTACTGGCGCTGGGATTTGGTGATCCAGCTTTTACCCGGTGCAGCCATGATTACCATGGTGAGTTTTGTCGAATCTATTTCTATTGCACAGACCACAGCATTTCAGCAACGTAGTGAGCTTAATAGTAATCAAGAGCTGATTGCACTGGGTTTAGCCAACTTTAGTGCAGGTGTCACGTCAGCATTTCCTGTGACTGGCAGTTTATCACGTACAGTGGTCAATGCTGATGCAGGCGCAAAAACGCCTATGGCTGGCGTTATATCATCAATTTTTATCGTAATTGTGAGCTTGTATTTTACTGGGTTATTTAAAGAGCTTCCTTTGGCTATTCTTGCTGTCACCATTATAGTATCAATTTGGAAGTTAGTTGATTTTAAACCTTTTGTCGAAACATGGCATTATTCCAAAGCGGATGGAATTGCCATGTGGGTCACATTCTTTGGGGTATTGTGTATCGATATATCAACAGGTTTGATTATTGGTATTATTTCTACATTTTTATTGCTGTTATGGCGTATTAGCCGTCCGCATATTGCCGTCATTGGCTTAGTTGAAGGCACGCAACATTTCCGTAATATTTCAAGACATGATGTTTTAACAAGTACCAATATTGTGTCTATTCGTATAGATGAAAATCTAAGTTTTTTAAATGCCAATACCTTAAAAGAATTTATCATTTTAGAAGTCAGTAAACATCCAGAACTACATCATGTAGTGATCAATTGCTCAAGTATTAGTAATATTGATGCAAGTGCTTTAGAAACTTTGGAAGAAATCAACAGTGATTTAAATAAATTAAAAATCCAAATGCATCTCACAGAAGTCAAAGGCCCAGTCATGGATCGTTTAAAACAGTCCAATTTAATTAAACAGCTCAGTGGAAATATTTATTTAACGCATTACCAAGCCATGCATAAATTGGATGCTCAAACTTTTAGTTAAATAATCGTTTAAATTATCAACATTTTTTATTATGATTGCTGAAAAAGCTATATATTTTTTAATATCTTAATTTTTATGGCGAAATTGTATTATTTAAGTTTTCGCTTTTAGGTATAGAATACGCGGCTTGTTCATCGATTTTAGACCAGTTTAGGCATAAAGGTTCAACATGTTTGCTGCCCTAGCACGTTTAAGTTTAGTTACTCGTATTCTTATTGCCATTATTCTTGGTTTTATAGTTGCGTATCTATTCCCCAATTCAGCCCAATATTTCATTATTTTAGGCGAGCTTTTTATTAAAGCATTAAAATCCATTGCACCAATTCTTGTATTTGTCTTGGTTCTCTCGTCTATCGCTAACTTTAAAGTTGGCGAAGGCGCGAGCAACTTAAAACCAATCCTTGGATTATATGCAATTGGAATGTTACTGGCTGCTATTAGTGCAATTACGATAAGCACAGTATTTCCAAGTACTTTAATTTTTGCCCACGCAAGTGAAGTTACTTTACAACCACCAGGTAGCGTAGCAGAAGTATTAAAAAATTTACTCCTCAGTTTTATTACCAATCCAATAACAGCTTTACATGAAGCCAATTTCATTGGGATTTTAGCTTGGGCGGTAGGCTTAGGTGCAGCACTGCGTCACGGTTCGGAAACGACTCAACAAGTGATTACAGATGTTGCAGATGCAATTAACGCTATCATTCGTGTCGTGATTGCTTTTGCTCCAGTGGGGATCTTTGGTTTAGTTGTTGCGACATTTGCGCAAGCAGGTTTAGAAACCTTAAAAAACTACGCGCACTTAATTGCTGTTCTTATTGGTACCATGCTTTTTGTTGCACTGATCATCAATCCATTAATTGTTGGTTTTGTGATGCGTAAAAACCCATACCCATTGGTTTTAAAATGCTTAAGAGAAAGTGGAATCACCGCATTCTTTACTCGTAGTTCTGCTGCCAATATTCCTGTAAACCTTGATTTAGCAAAACGATTAGGGGTAAATGATACCACTGCAAACGTTGCAATCCCTCTAGGTGCAACCATTAACATGGCTGGCGCTGCTGTAACAATTACTGTACTTACTCTAGCTGCGGTGCATACGCTTGGTATTCAGATTGATATCGTCACTATGGTGATCTTATCTGTAGTCTCTGTGGTAACAGCTTGTGGTGCTTCCGGTGTTGCTGGTGGTTCTTTGTTGTTAATTCCTGTCGCTTGTGGTTTATTTGGTATTCCTTCAGAAATTTCAATGCAAGTGATTGCAATTGGTATGGTGATTAGTGTGCTTCAAGACTCAACAGAAACAGCATTGAACTCCTCGACTGATGTATTATTTACAGCGGCAGTCGATCTTTCTAAAAAGTAATATACAGCGTATATGAACAAAAAGAAGGAATTATGCCTCTACAGTATTTGCCCGTTTGGATTCAACTTGGTGCGTTTATGCTTGCGGTCAATGCAGGCATAATTAACGTACTTGGTTTAATTACCGTTCTACATCAATCTATTTCTCATATGACGGGCAATGCCAGTTTATTTGCGCAAGCACTTATTCATCAACAATATGAATATGTGCTTTACTTATTTATGGTGATTGTCAGTTACGTCATTGGTTCAAGTTATAGTGGCTTTATTTTAGGAAATAGCAATTTTAAACTCGAACGGAGATATGGTATTCCACTTAGTCTTGTGGGTGTGTTTATTCTCCTTTGCTGGTTATTTATTCCTTTTTATCCAAAATATGCTTTGCTTTGGGCGAGTACAGCAATGGGAATGCAAAATGCTATGGTCAGTCACTATAAAGGTACGATCATCCGCACTACACACCTTTCAGGGGTTTTAACGGATCTTGGTTTGGCTTTAGGTTATTTTTTTAGAGGCCTTGGCATTGAAAAACGCCGTGTGACACTACATCTACTGATTCTTTTCGGATTTATTCTGGGTGGACTGATTGCCAGTATAGTACATCCTTATTTACAATTAAATTCATTCCTTATCCCTGCTGGATTAAGTTTAATACTCAGCTTAACGTATTGGTTTATTTATTTTCGGCATGGTTCGAAACACATTTAATGGTTGGTTATTGTTATGGTCAAAAACGCGTTACAAGCACAGTTACTCAAAGCTGGCTTAGTAGATAATAAAAAAGCAAAGAAATTATCAAAGCAGGCACAGCATGAGCAACGTACAGGTCAGAGCAATGAAGCTGAGCTTAAAGCTAAAATTGAACAAGACAAGCAAGAAAAAATCAGTAAAGATCAAGCGCTGAATCAAGAGAAACAACGCGTTTTAGATGAAAAAGCCTTAAAAGCTTCAATTATCCAAATGATAGCTCAACATAAAATCAAAGATACAGATGGCGATGCGGTCTATCAATTTATTGATGGTTCAATTAAAAAAATCTATATCAATCAGCAAATTTATAATGCTTTAGTTTCAGGCAGTTTGGTGATCGCGCATGATAATAATGATGCGTATGCAATTTTACCCAAAGCTTTGGGTGAACGTATCAATGAAAAAATGAATGGATTTATTATTGTCAACAATTCTGAGAAGAATGAACAAGTGACAGATGAGGAAGATCCTTATGCTGCTTATGTTATTCCAGATGATTTGATGTGGTAATCCCCTGTTATATTTTTAGAAATTTCATCAGCCTAATGCTTCAATCATTAGGCTTTTTTTGATTTATAGTCAAACCATTTAATTATTCATACAATTAATTTTCATCAAGTCATTAATCAAAAATGAAGCTGAGGTTTTTATGTGAACTTTTAGAAACGATTGGTAATCAATTCGTTTTTTATACTTTTAAATCATAGATGCTTGTCCTAACGTGGGGCGACATGGATATCGCCGTTGGGCGGGGGTAAAGGACGTACCCCTCGCCCAACATGAGCAAAAACAAAGTACTGCTTTGTTTGCAGCGCAAGGTTTGGCAATCCCCACGAAAAGTGAGGCATCGCCTACGCAACGGTATTTAAACTTTGAATGTTAGATGTGGCATTGCAATGCTTTTATATCCAAGCAATTGATTTAACTAAAACTATTTTTAAGAGAAAATATATTCTTGTATCTGAGTTTTTTGACAGGTTGGCTATAAATAAAACAGTTTAAGTATTAAATTTATTTTTTATCCATGCACTTTTCCTCAAAATTTCTACATAATTGTGCGCTAATCTTACGCGAAATTACATAAATGGAACGATGCAACATGCACCGTAGAAAACTTTACTGGGGTACATTGAGTACTTTAAGCCTTACAATATGCGCTATCACCTCTGCAAGCCTTGCAAATGATGAAACGATATCTACAAATAAAACTATTGAAATGACTCAACATCAAGAAACTGAATCACCTCAACAATTAAAAACCTTGGTTTTTGCAGCGGAACAAACACCTGCTAAAGATCCTGATATCAGTGCGGTCGCTAAAACCATTGTGACACGTGAAGAAATGCTACAATTTGGCGATCAATCGGTCAATGATGCTTTAAGACGTGCAGCAGGTTTTCAAATGCCAACATTTGGACAAGGACCGCGTGGATCAAGCGGTTCAGGCAGCATGCGTTTTCGTGGTGGTGGCGCACCAGTATTTTTGATTAATGGGGAAGCTGTGCAAGGTGGACCACGCGGTGGTATATCTATTGTTGACTCGATTACGCCTGAAATGATTGAACAAATTGAAATCACCAAACAACCTAGTGTAGCTCAAGCCTCAGTTGCCTCATCCGCAGTGATCAATATCATTTTAAAAGAACCCTTAGACAATGCTCGAATCAGTGGCAATGTTAAATTAGGATATGGCATCACCCAATCCGATCAAAAAGAAGAACAACGTAAAAATATCAGTGTCCAAGCAGATGGGCGTGATGGTGCATGGATTTATAGTGTTTCATCCAATCAAATGTGGAATGACAGTAAAACAAGCACAGAAATTGAAAATATAAATGGTACACGCCAACAAATACGCAGTACCAATCGTACTAATACCATGTTTGCACCACGTATTGAATATCAAATTGATGATCAACGAAAACTGGTTTCAGAAATTTTTTATCGTATGAATGAAAGTGATGGCTCTAGCAGTAATCAAGTTCAAAATGATAAAAATGACAGTATTCGTTTAAACAGCCGTTATGAGCGTAAAGATAAAGGTGACTCAGACAAAGTCCGCTTGTCTATTGAAAAACAAAATGAAACTGAATCCACTCGTTCCAATCAATACAGTTCTTATATTGATGAAACTGTGAATGAGTACGGTTTAGCTTATGATGGGGTACGCAAGTTTGATGAAAGTAAACAAGTAAAATTTGGACTTGATGCGCGTGCCAATGAGCTAGCAAGCAATATTGCTGATACATTAGATGAGCAACGTTATGCACTTTATTTGGAAGGCAGTTTGAAATTTTCAAAACATCAAACGCTTACCGTGGGTGTGCGTCAGGAATGGTTAGAACGTTCAGGCTTGGTCGGTTATAGTGATCAAAGCCTAAGTCCTGTGCTTGCACATCGTTTAGACTTCAACGATCAATGGTCTTTGCAAACCAATATTAGTCGCGCCTATAAAAGTCCAAATAGTAACAATCTCATGCCGACTGTTTCCATTTCAACTGATGCTGATGCAGGTTCTATCAATAACCCAGACCGTGGCGGTAATCCCAATCTTCGACCTGAAAAAATCACTGCACTGGAAACGACCTTGGGTTATAACACTACTACAGGAGGTATAAATATTACGGCTTTTCATCGAGATATTGATGACTATATCGAAAAAGTGATTCGTCAAGAAGGTACACGTTTTGTTGAGCGTCCATATAATCAAGACCAAGCAACAACCTATGGTGTAGAAGTTTCCGGTCGTTATGCTTTAAAACAAACTGAAAATGGTCATTCATTTATGTTGAATGGACAATTATCGACGGTACGCGCCAAAATCGAAGATACCGATCACAATACTCGTTTAGCCAGTGATGTTGCACCTTATACAGCTAGTACAGGCGTTTCATACAATTACCAGCCTTGGCAGTTAGCGACCAGTATTAATCTTACTTACACGCCAGAATTTACTCGTGCTCTAGATAATCTTGCCTATGATCGTACAAGTAACGAACGTGTAAATGTCGATATTAGTGCAACAAAACGCTTCCCTAAAGCTTGGGCAACAACACTGAGTGCTCGTAATATTTTGAGTACAGATTATAAAGAGCGTTTAAATAATCAAAGTGATGGTAGTTTATATGAAGCTCGAGTCAATGATGCTATTCCAAGTTTCTTGTTCAGTGTCGAGAAAAAATTCTAATTTTCATTGGAATAAATACATATATAAATCAAACTCTTATAAGTTACTTGCCAATAAATAATGAGTAAATAAACATAAATAAGTGATCCATTTAAAAACCGAAGTTTAGAAACTTCGGTTTTTCTTAATCTGCTTAAATATAAAAACCACAAATGATAAAACAGAGTAAACAGACGGTTTCTGCGATTTCTATACTTGCACCAATGGTGTCACCCGTAATGCCATCAATTCGTTGAATAAATTTATAGCGAAGATAAATTAAGGTCAAAATAAAAATCGTCGCGGTCACTAAACCTACCCAGACAAAATAACCTGCACCCAATAAACTAATACCAAAAATGATCATTGCCCAAGTTTTAGGAATATATTGAGCAATAGACCAACCTAAACCCTTTTCACGGACATATTCAGTGGTTAGAAATAAAAATAATGGTGTTAAACGCCCTAAAATAGGAAATAGAATCAAAGCAGTATAGTATTGCTCTTGTAATAACACATACAGTGCAGACCACTTAATCAAGCAGATAACAATTAAACTCAGCACACCAAATGGTCCACATGCTGGGTCTTTCATAATTCTTAAAGTATTTTCTTTATCACCAAAGCCACCGACCCAAGCATCCGCAGTATCGGCTAAACCATCTAAATGTAAACCACCAGTGAGTAAAATCCAGAGGACTAGAATAATAGTACTGAGTAAAACAACAGGTAAAACATGTAGAAAACTGGCAACGGCAAACAGAACCAAACCAATCAAAAGCCCAATCACTGGATAAAATAGCAGTGACTGACCATTTTGTTTTGGCGAAGGCATATTTTTTAAATGAACAGGGAAAACCGTTAGAAATTGCAATGCAATCAAAAATGGGGTCATTTATTGCTCTCCAATAACTCTAACTGCATGGTTTCACTGTCCAATATAAACCGATTTAATTGCCCAAGTTCTGCTGACATTTTTAAAATATCATCAAGAGATTGCTTTAGTGCAATACATTTTAAAAGCTTAATCACACCACCATGCGTCACAATCAAAGCAGTTTGGCTTTGGCTAATCAACATCTGCTCTTTGATTGCTTGTAATGCTTGCTTAATTCGATACTGAAAATCTAAATATCTTTCAGCATTTGGCGGGGTAAAATGTGTCGGAGATTGCCAAAAATTTTCCAATAACTCTGGGGACTTTTCATAAATCTGCTGTGTTGAAATGCCTTCCCAATCACCAAAATGTATTTCTTGTAATCGATGATCCTGCATTAGAGGTATTTTTACTTGTTCAGAAAGTGACTGTGCAAATGAAAAACAGCGCTTAAGGGGCGAGCTAAACATAAAATCCCAGTTCGTTTGCACAGAAGATTGATCATAAGAAATGGTCTGGTGCATTTGTTGCCAGCCCAATTCCGTCAATTCGTCATCAGTCGAACCACGCAAAGTATGATTCAGCGTAGTTTCCCCATGACGTAATAGATCAATCCTCAGTTTCATGCATATGCTCTTTTTGAATTATGAATAAATTTAAACTTTCTGGCCAATCACAGCTGCTTCTGCAAAGGTTGCCATGTTGTTATGTAAACTGCATGCCAACTTAATCACCCCCAAGGCAGCACCCGCACCACTGCCTTCCCCTAAACGTAAATTAAGCTTTAATAATGGATCAGCATTCAATTCTTGTAATAGACGCTGGTGTCCATATTCAGCAGACTGATGACCAAACAACATCCATTGTCGAACTTCAGGATTGAGTCGTACCGCGACTAATGCCGACACAGAACTAATAAAACCATCAACAATTACAGGAACGCCGAGTTGAGCACAACGAATATAAGCTCCTGTCATTGCAGCAATTTCTAAGCCACCTACAGCACACAAAACTTTAAATGCATCATTTTTAACATAATTTTTATGTAATTCAAGTGAATTCTGAATGATATTTTTTTTATGAATCAACTGATCAGCACGAATCCCCGTGCCTACACCTGTCAGTTGCTCAGCGGGCTCATTTAATAAGAAACATGCAATCGCTGAAGCTGAACAGGTATTGCCAATCCCCATTTCTCCAGCAATGTAAATTGAAGCACCTTGTGCAATGGCTTTTGCTACACTCTCACGCCCCAGCGCCATGGCTTGCTGACATTGTTGCTCAGTCATTGCCAATTGTTGAGCAAAATTGGCAGTCCCTTGAGCGATACTGTGACGCTCAACCCCTTGATATTGATAAACTTCACCCACTGTACCACAATCAATGACTTGTAAAGTGGCAGCATATTCTTTAGCAATCACACTGATACACGCGCCACCCGTTGCAAAGTTTTGCAGCATTTGACGAGTTACTGCTTGTGGATATGCTGAAATATTTTCAGCCATCACCCCATGATCGCCTGCAAAAATCGTGATCCAAGGTTTGTCTACATTCGGTTTTGGGTTACTTTGCAAAGCAGCCAATTGCACGGCGACATTTTCCAAAACAGACAGTGAGCCTGTTGGCTTGGTCAATTGTAATTGACGTTCTTCAGCCTGTTGTTTTGTTTCTGCATTTGGTACTTTACATGCTTCTAACCACCAATTCATTGTTACTCTCCATCTCAAATTTTTAAAAATTCATTATTAATCGTTAAAATGCTCAAATTTCTATGATAGTAATCACAATATTTATCCTTTTAATAACATCGGAAAACCTGCGACGCAAAACACTACTTTATCAGCAATTTGACCTAATAGTTGATGTAAACGTCCTGATTCATCAACAAATTTTCGGGTTATTTCACCCATTGGTATAACACCTAGCCCAGTTTCATTACTGACTAAAACAATTTCAGACTCTAATTTAGGTAAGTTTTTAAGCAGTTTTTCACATTCAATGCGTTGCATATTTGTGTCCTCATGCATCAATAAATTACTCATCCATAAGGTTAAGCAATCGACCAAAATCACTTGCTTTTCTTGATCTATTTGTTTTAAACAATCTGCTAGATAGAGTGGTTCTTCAATCAGCCGCCATTCATTAGGTCGTTGTGACTGATGGTGTGAAATACGTTGTTGCATTTCATCATCCCAAGCTTGGGCCGTAGCAATATAAATGACCTTTAGATTTGAGTCTTTCGCGATCTTTTCAGCTAATTTACTTTTTCCTGAACGCGCGCCGCCAAGGATTAATTGCAACATGAATTCCACTCCCAAGATCCATCTGTTTTTTTCGGATTGAGTATAAGCTGATGTAACGTGGCTAAAGGCCCTTGTAAGACTTGCGCTTGATATATACCAAAATTAAGCCGATCAACGCTAATTTCAAAACTTTTTTGATCAATCGTTTCGATAGCTTTGAATATTTCTTGTGCTCTAATCTCTGTTGAATACAGACCTAAGGTAATATGTGGATAATAATGTAATGCAGCAATTTCTTGGCTTGAATAGGATAATAACTGTCTAATATTGCTTAGGCTATTTTCATGATCTTGAATTTCTATAAACAAAGCACTACTAAAACTATTTATTTTTCCTGTCGTTAATTTAAAACTATTTGGCTGGTTTTGGGTCAGAATTTTAAGCTGTTGTTGAAATTTGCTTTGAATAAAATCATCATCAAATTGCATTTTATTTTTTTTTAGAAAGCCACAAATATACAATGTGATATGAAATTGGCGTGTGTTGGGTTGCAATAAATAGTTTGAGAATTTTTCTGTTAAATCATTTAAATAAGCTAATAATTCGGGATGATGAATTTCGACGTACCATAAGGCGTAGTGTTTTCTCCCTTTGTGCCACTCAGGATAATTATGTGTCTCAGTTGGAGTTGTTAAACTTTGAGAATCTAAAAACACATCAAATTCACATTAATTTTAATGCTTCTATTAAAGCACGTAATCATCATGTTTAAATCTTGAATTGACTGAGTGTTGTTCAATTGAAAATGAATTTTATTCAGTCAGATTTTATGATTGCCTGATAAAAATCCAACATAGATTCAAAATAGTAATCTGCTCTCGCCAGCATGACCTGATTCGGCGCTTTAATATCCTCAATCAAAATCGTGACTCCCCCAGCCAAATCTGCTGAAGTAATCCCATTTTCAGAATCTTCAATCATCAAGCTGTGTTGCGGATTTAGATTTAATAAAGTGCAGGCTTTGTTAAAAATTTCTGGATGTGGTTTACCTTGTATCACGTCATCGCCACAGACCAACAAGGTAAAATAATGATCAATTTTTGCAAGTTTTAAATATTTTTCAGCAATTTTTCGGGTACTAGATGTAGCGACAGCCAATAGGATATTTTGAGATTGCAAATAAGTTAATATTTCTAAAACTCCAGCTTTCACTGGTACGCCTTGCGACAAAACTATATCAAGTTCAATTTGTTCAGCACGTTGCCGAATGTGCTGGTAAGGGATATGTTGACCATAAAAATTTTGCGCTAAATGTTCTGAGCTTAACGCATTAAGCCCTAAACATTGCATCAAATAATCTAAGCTAAACTCTACACCGATAATTTCCAATGACGCTTGTTTTAATACATTAAACCTAAGCCTTTCAGTGTCCAGCATCGTACCGTCCATATCAAAAATAGCAGCTTGAATAGTATGTTGCTGGAATTTCACAGTGTTCCTTTTATAAACCGATCAAAAAGGAGAAACCAGTTCCCCCTAAAATTTTATAGCAATCTATTGAATATTATAACATTGTTTCAACTTTAAATAATCATAATAATAGCTGTTTGCTTTATAGCGGGCATAATCACAATCTTTTTTAAAAGCAATCTCTTTTTCGTTGTAGAGCATTTTTAATAAAGTCTGCCCTTGCGAATTTTGATAAATATCCCACTGTAAGTTTGCTGCCATCGGTGAGATATCTTCACCACGCCATGCGCTATTTGAATAATTAAACGTCTGTGTAAAGGGCACAGATTGCATCATCCCCTTTAACTCTAAGCTAGTTGCTAAAGGGATAATGATTTCAGCATGAGCAAATCTTAATACAGCAACATTCTTTTGTGTGTTGCTCATAACATCATCAACTTGTTTAAATAAATCCTGTTTAAGTGATTTGGCAATATCTGTTGTTACAGCTTTTCCTGTATCAAAGCTTGGGCCTTTACTATAAAAATCATTGGCATCATTATATTGCGCATAAAACTTAGCCGCTTTGATAGGCATATATTTTTTAAAATGGGTCGCACCAAGCTCGTCTTGCATTCCATCGGTGATTGAATACAACTCGTACACATAAGCCGCAGCATCTACTGCACTGGCAATAGTATTTTTACCTTTTCCTTTTTCAGTAATCTGTTCTCCTTTTGGACTTGTTACAGTGAATGATCCTGAATTACTAAAGCTATAGCCAGTTTGACCAATTTTTTGAATAAACGCTGTTTTAAAAATTGGGCTTAATACATCTGTTGCGATTTTTTGCGCATTAGGATCTGCACTCAATGCTTTAATTTTTTGTTTTAAGTCTGGATCGTTCTCTTCAAAATCTTGATATTTTAAGCTAGCAGCATAGACTGTTTTGTCTAAATCCGTTTTAACATTGGTCAAATCGTCTTGTACATTTAAACTATGAAAATACAGATGAAAGCGATTTACCCCACCATCAACAATACTTGGTATAGAGATACTGTTGAGACTTTGATAACTTGCTGGTGTAATTACAGTTTTTAAACTCGGTTGCTGTTTCAATAATTCATGGGTAAAAAATTTAGCACTGTCCACCGCTCGATCCACACCCGAGCTGATGACTTGTACAGATTTACCTTGTTGGCTAGCTTGATTAAATAATTGTGGTAAGCGTAGTAATAAACGATCTGCAATACCCTGATGCTCTTTAATACCCACAGAAGTTTCGTTGCCATAGCCATACTGACGTATACCTTCTACCCCATAACCCAATAGAATATTGGCTTTCATCATAGCTTCTAAATCGGTACCCAATTGTTCACCCAATGGCGTTAAGGCATTTTCCTGTTTTGCTTTTAACCACATGTTGTATAAAGCTAAATCATATTTAATACTCGATAAACCTCGTGAACCATGTCGAGCAACTAATTCTGTAAAAACTGCATGATAATCAACGGGTGTTGCTTCATAACTGCTTAGTTTCTGCTGAGGTTGATAGGGTTGTTTAGTCTGTAAATATAGTGATGTATCTGCCTTGGGTGGTACTACAACAGCTGAATTATCATCATGATCATTATTGCAGGCTGTTAAAAAAATTCCTGAATAGAAACAAATGATTAGAGAATATTTAATTTTAAATGGTTTCATCATTGAAATATCATATTAGGTTGAATGCAGGCAAACTAATCAAAGAACATGACACTGATATGACCATTATCTATTTATTCCATTTAAAACAACAAAATAAAAGACAGCAATAAGAAAATACCAACCATTAAGAAATATAGTGACGAGTTGATACACTCCTATACTTATTAAAGACCATCTAATTTCAATAAAAACTATCAACTTACCCAAAAACCAGCTTAAAGCACAAACAATGTCTTGGATTATTTTAGCTAATGCCAAAGTAAGCCAGGTAAAAATTTACAGGTTTGATCTAACCAACATAGTTGTTCTTTACGATCTAACCTGTCATGTCCCCCCATTAGATGTAATATATAACGATCTAAATCACCAGCATCAATTGGTCTTTCACTTCTTATACCTTTAGTTGGCATTTGATCATACCAAATAACAATGGGAACACGATATCCAGCCTCGGTACTTGCACTATGTCCAGCATAGTTCTGATCATGTCCAACTTCATTACCATGATCTGATAAAAAGGTAAAAGATCTAAAATCTGATTGTGTGGAAGTTAGAAGGTCAAACAGCTTTGAAACAATCCAGTCTTGGTAAAGTATGCTGTTATCATATTCATTTCGCTTCAGTTGAATTAAATGGCTTATCTCATTTTTTTCAAGTTTTTCTTCTACTTCATCATTTGAAGAATCGCTAAATTTAGAAAATTGTTCTGGATAGCGCATTTTATAATTCGGATGTGAACCAATAAGATGTAGAATTATAAATTTACGAGGTTCTGGATCATTTAAAGCAATTTTATATGCAGGAAGAATCTTTTCATCTAATGAAGTACTACTACGGCCTGATTTCTTATTTATAAATACTGCTTTATCTGCATAAGCTGCAAAAAGCGAAGAAATATAAACATCGTCTTGGTTACTAATCCAGTAAACTTTAAAACCTGCAGCCTTTGCATATGCCATGATATTTTCTGGCGCATTATCATCCATTACATCCCGTGTACCATCATTAAATAAATAACGTAAAGATTGAATAGTAGAAGATGCAGGTGCGTATCCACGACAAAATACTTTGAACTGATCACTACGTTTAGTTAGTTCAGGTGTTGTATTTCTTGGATAACCACATAATCCAAAATTAAAACTTGTAATACTATCTGTTAAAACAATCGTATGTATCTGTTTTTTATTAAATTTACCATCAAAAACCAACCTCTTTTTTGCATTAAGGGTCCATTCTTTATGTATTTTATCATGCTGTAAAATACGGAGTTTAAAGTCTGCAATATTGCCATAATATCCATACCAAAAAAGTAATGGATGTAAAGCAATTGAAGGCTTAAACGCATAACTCACTATACATAGTAATATTAACAAACCTACAGCATAGCGTCCCACTCGGTTTACTTGCTGATCATGTAAATCTGTTTTATTAAAATATTTAAATAATATAGAAAAATATAAAATTAGAGCAATTAAAATAAAGCCAATAAAGAGCGTAAAAAAAACCACATGTAGATGAAAAAACTCTAAACTTTCATTAAATGTTGTATTCGCAATAGATTCTACAACTGTATATGCTTCAGCATCACTATTGAACAATAGCCAACTTACTGAAAGTAAACTTGTATGAAATATAAAGATAAACCACCAAAATATGGAAAAAAATTTCCACAATAAGTTTGATTTTTGGGTCGCTTGAAAACACAGCCAGCAACCTGGTAGTGATAAAAGTGCCAATCGTACACTATCCGACCAGTTACCTGCTAAACCCAATAGCAGTAAAGTAATAAGTGGCGGAGTAAGTAGATACAAAGTAAAAAATAAGCGGCGCCAATATATGGGCATTAGTTTAAATCGCCTCATTATAGTTAGAAAAAGTAATATTGATTGAGTACAGTGATCCAAATAAATAAAAAGACAAGTATGCCAATTTCATGAATTAATGGAATAGGAAGTTTTCCAGCAAGCTTATTTCCAATGAAAACTGTAGGAGCATTCACTAACATTATCCCCAAACTCTTCCCTATAGTTACTCAGGCTATGCTGTCAAAACGCGCTGCTAAAGCCACCAAAGCTAATTGAGTTTTATCACCAATTTCTGCAAAAAGAAAAGTATAAAGCTTGCACCAAAGATGCCATATTTTTGCCATTTTTTAATACTTTCGGATTCATCGCCTAGTTCATCTGGAATAAGCATCCATACAGCCATACCGATAAATCCCACAGAAACTATCCAAACAATAATGTAGGACTAAGAACAGTAGTAATCCACTGCCCTAAAACAGCTGAAACACCATGATTTAGTAATGTTGCGAGAAATATAGCGACAAGAATAGGAGTAGGCTTTTGGAGTCGAGCTGAAAGTAGTAGCGCCAATAATAGGGTTTTATCCCCAATTTCGGATAAAGCAAATACGGAACGAGATATTAGCAAAGCGGATAGCATAATAATTTCTCTGGCTAGCAATAATTACCAATGATTTGTCACTCTTTCTAGCCAGAGCAGAGTCATAAATCAAAGGTCTTGCCAGCAAAAAGAAATATATGATCGAAAGATCTTTTAGTTCTTTGCTAGGATGACCATGCCCATTTGAGCAATTATGTTGATCATCACCTCTTTACCTGAGTAAAAAGCGGCTACTTCCCAATGAAGTTTTTGTATTCTAGTAGAAATAAGATTAGTTTTCAATCATGCATTATGTAGATAAATTAAATCTATAATGTACTTTCAATATCATATTAATATAAATTCTATACCTACTATATACTTTAAATTATTGGATTTTTATGCCTTAAAAAGATCACCTAGCAGCATGTTTAAGTTCATTTTGAATCTGAATATTAAGTTGAAAATTAACTTTCTGATTTTGGCGAGCACTATTACGCATCTGATAAACTTGTATTGTGTATTCACCACTCAAAGGTAAAATAAGCTCACCAACTTGACCACCAGTAGAACCAATAAAAATTGCCTCATCCCTACCCGGCTTACTATTAGGAGAGAAAAAATTAATATTTGCTAAATTTTTATTACTGTTTATTTTAAATTTAAGAACTTGTCCTTTTTTTGCATAAATTTTATATTGAATATCATCATATCCCTTAAAACTTCCTGTCTGTGTTTTTTGATCTGTACCTTTGGAAAAGGTTATAGATTCTTGAGAAGTTTTAGCAAATGCAGATAGTGAACTAAATGATACTAAAACTGATAAAAGCGGAACACTTATGATGTTTTTCATTTTAAAACCTAATAATATTACTTGTCTCTAAGTATAGGAAAATTTAAATATTTATTATTTAAGTTATGTATAGGTTTATTAAAGATAACGCTTAACTTGTATCAAAGTTGATCAGAAGTTACATATATGCCCTCCAAGTCCGACTCCAATTACCATAAAAAGCCATGTTTGTAGGTTGAAATACGCATCTTATTAAACCAATCTATTGATTTATAATGAAAAAATATTAATAATTTTGTATAAAAAGTATAAGGTGTATTATCCTAGTTTTAGGATGTATAAGTGTACTATAAATTTTATGTTAAAAAATCGCGATATTCATCTTCCGATTATTATTATTGGTGCCGGTATTGCTGGAATAGCATGCGCTAAAAAACTACAAGAAAGTGGTAAAAAAGTTACCCTACTTGAAGCCAGATCTCGTATAGGTGGACGAATAGATTCATTGAAATCTGATTCTGATGTTTTTGATTTAGGTGCATCATGGATTCATGGTATTAAAGGTAATCCTATATGGAAAATTACCCAAGAAAACCACATTGAAACAAAAATATTTAACTACTATAAATCTCAATATTTTCATGAAAATGGTTTGCTATTTTCTGATCAAGAAGTTCAGGAGTTTGAATCTCATGTAGAAAAAATAGAAATGCTACTTTCTCAAACACAAACAATATCTGCCCTGAATGCAATTAAAGAAATAATATCTTCTTTAGATTATTCAGGTAGCAAATTTTCAGAGTGTTATCTTAAAAAAATATTATTTAACTTTTTCGAGCGAATAGCAAATGATCCATTTGCGACAAATCTTGACCAACTTTTAGCAAATTATAAAAATTATGAAGGTTATTTTGAAGGAGATGAAGTAATATTTCCCACGGGCTATCATCAAGTGATAGATGTACTTTCAAAAAAATTAGATATTAAATTAAATGTAGATGTAAAAAAAATCATCTGCAAAAATGATTATGTAAAAATTATTGATTCCAATAATAATTTTTACATAGGTTCTCGTGTGGTGGTTACTGTACCACTCGGTGTTTTACAAAAAAATCATATCGAATTTTATCCCTTGCTCCCTAATCACTATGCTAATTCTATTAAAAATATTGGATTTGGTTCATTCAATAAAGTATTTTTTGAATTAGAACAACCGCTTTCTTTTAGATTAAAACTACCTGCCAGACATATAAGTGATTTCTATTGGAATGATATTGGCTGTTTTAATATTTTAGACTTATCTGAAATTTATAAAAAACCAGTTTATTTGATGCTGTTTGGAGGAAAACAATCAGAATTTATCGATAATTCAACGAATAATCAAATATACCAGTTTATTTATAATAGCTTAAAAAAACAATTCGGCAGTATTCCCCATAAGCCTAAGAAGCTCATCATTACACGTTGGGGTTCTGATGCTTATAGTTATGGTTCCTTTAGTTTTCCATCACTGAAGCACACAGATGATCTGGTTAAAGTATTACACAAACCCATTCGAGAAAAAATTTTCTTCGCTGGCGAGCATTGTAGTTTGAAATATGCAGGTACTGTTCATGGAGCATATTTAAATGGTAATGAAATAGCTGAAAAGATATTGGGAATAGTTTCACCTATTTAAAATAGTGGCTGTTATACAACAGTAAAACTTACTCAACCAAATAGATATGCGTGTGTAAATATTCAAAAGTAGCAGCTTCATGTCTATATCAACATCTAAAAAATAATTAATATCTAGATCTCTATTTATTATTTCATCATCATTGGTATGAGCAAGCTCATATACTGATACAATATTTCATATATATCATAATGTTGTTTTGGAGCCCATTTAATTATTTTCCATGTATTAAAGGGGCTTACGCCCCTTTAATTATAAGATAATACTTTGACATTATTACTTCGTGTTAGGAGCTTGCTGCTGTTCTTTTGCATTATTATCTTGTTTAGGATTAACACCAGAATTTTGCTGATCTTGATTTCCTTGTTGCTGTTTTTGAGGTTGATTACCTTTATCGCTATCAGGTTGTTTAGATGTTTGGTTATTTTGATTTGAACCAGGTTGATTAGTGGAGTTAGACATAATAATTATCCTTTTTTTATCATTAACATTAATGACAAAATCAAGCATGATCCTTTGCTTTATTAATAGCTACTCTTTATATGTATCAACATATATTAAAATTATAAAAATAAATTCAAAAGCATTGATTTGATTGAAATATTATTTCATTATTTTTTAATAATATTTATTTAGATCAATTCAATATAAACATTTAAAAATCAATCAAAAATAAAATTTGCAAACACTTATAATCCACTTAAAATATTTAAATAATATTCATTCAAGAAACTATAAATCTTATTAATACTATTAATTTTAATGATTTTATATATAAAAAAGCCCTCAATTGAGGGCTTTCATTCACTTCTTAATAACCAACAGTAAAACGTTGATGAATATGGTTATTACTTTCAATTTCATCAGACAATGCTATTGCAAAATCTTCAGCTGAAATTTTGCTACCATCTTTACCTATTATAAGTTCATCTTTTCCTAAACGAAACTCCCCTGTTCGTTTGCCAGGTGCAAACTCAGCAGAAGGTGATATGAAAGTCCAGTCGATATCATCAACTTGTTTGAGTTTTTCAAGAAAATTTGTAGCTGCTTCTGCTTCAGGTTTATAAGCAGCAGGAAAATCATCGGTATCCAATAAACGTACATTTTTATTAGGAAGCGTTAATCCACCAGCGCCGCCTACGACGAGGTAACGTTTAACTTTTGAATCCCTAATTGTATTGATCAATGCATTAGCATCTAATCCTTGGAAAGGAACTGAGCTTATAACAGCATCCTGACCTTTTAGTACTTCTACGAGTGCATCATGATCATTTAAGTCAACATCTAAAGATAAAACACGTTCCGTATCTGGTATTTTATGTGTATCACGTGCAATAGCTTTAACATAATGACCACGTGAAACAAGTTCTTCTAAAATACGTGAACCTGCCATACCTGTTGCACCAATCAAAGCAATTTTCATAATAATTCCTCAAGTGTTTAAGATAATTTCAAATAAAAAAGATCTATAAATTATCAGATATAAAATTTTTAAAGCTCAAAATTTCAACAACAAAATAATCAATAATTTATAAGCTAGTTATTTCCGATAATTTATAATCATTTATATCCTTAAATTTTACATTATAATTTAAGTTAACTTTATGTCAAAATTATGTAAGTAATGTCTTACACAATAAAACTATATATTAATATTTGTTTACAGCATTATTATTTTTGTAATTTTTTAATGTGATTTTAATCTTAATAAAGACCCAATTACACCTTTTAATCGAAATATAAAATACATCCCACCATCAAAACCACTTTAAAACTTGATTAAAAGATAAAAATTTTAATAATCTATTCATCACAATGTTAGTCACACATTCTTAATACAATAAAACATCACAGATTAAATATTTTATATTGCAACCTAATATAAGCCTTATTTATAGAAAAACACTGAATTTTCAATAAAAAAATAAAATCTTTAAAATAATATTTATTTAAATTACCTCTATTAAAAATACATCCCATAAATATAATCCAACAAAATATTTATTATAATTATGTAAAATTTATGAGAAAAACAAATTGAAAAAACATCTTAAAAGATTGAATAAATCTAGAAAAGTAGTTCATCGAACTCCTCTAGCGTTTCATATGGTTAAGTTGAGCTACCGTAATGCGTAGACAATTATCCATTGAAATGGCTGTGTTGCTTTGATTGATCTTATTAGACTCAACTGTATGCTTACCAATGTGTCATCTATACAAAATTTAAATAGTTATATTTTCATTTTTAAGATATTCTACAAAAGCTTTGCTAGTTATTTTAACGTAAAATCTTTTCTGAGAAATTTAGTAATGATTAAAAAATGCCTTTATCTTTTTATACTTTGTGGGCAATCGTATTCTATGCCAGCATTTTCTGAGCAAAACTCAAAAGAAAGATCATTAATGTTTAGTTCTGAACAAAATGAAATTTCACTTGAAAGCACTCCTTCAGTTGATTTTTTTGATTTTAAAAAACAACAAGAAGAATTATCAAAAAAACAAAGATATGAAAAGGCGGTAAAAATTCAAGAAGACTCATTAAACACATCTACTATGAATACGTATGAAAAGACTCAATACTACTTAAAGAAAAATGATATGAATGCAGTAGAGTCTCTACAAAATCAACAAAACATTCAGTATTTACAAAAAGCAAAAGATCGAGGGCTTATTTCAAATGATGAGTATCAGAGAAAATTCAATAATCTAAATACACCTTTATTAAATCAGCGTAATATTCAAAATCAATAACCCAAAGCTCAGAGGCTTAAATGCGTTTTCTTCGAAACACTTGAAGAAATACACTGAGTGTACTTTTGAATAGTCTAAACATCGTAAATCGATATTTTTTGCTAGTCCTGATTCTATGAGTTAGGACTAGGCTATGTTGAGGTTATCTATAATTAAGCGATATAATCGAATAAATTATATACTTAGTCATTATTGATTAATTTCTCAATCTGCATTACGCGTATAACATTCATTATTTCGGGAATCATTTCCATGCCTTTATTCAAATATAGTTGTGTAACCCTTATGGTGTTTACCATCACCGCTTGCGCTACCTTGGTCTCCAAACCCAATGAAGTCGAAGTGGCTGCACAAAAACTAGTAGGGCAACCAGCCAGTAATGCATTTAAATTATTTGGTAAACCTGATCATGGTCTGGGTCCATCGTCGTATGGTAGTGGTGGCTTCTATGGGTGGAATCGAGTGCAGACCCATGTAACACCAGAAAAAGTTTTCGTGCAGACAGGTGTTGAGTATATTGGCCAAAAGACGACAATGGTTGGAATCGGAGGTGGTGGCGTGATTGGCCAAATGCCAGTTGGTAGCGAACCTGTATATCGGAAAACTGGATATACAGAGAATCGGACTGTTATCGATTATTTTTGCAATATCACTCTGTACACCGATAAAAAGAATATCATCACAGATGCCAATGTGATCGGCTGTAATAAGAAGAAGTCATAGTGTAGCTTAAAGCCTATAATTTCAAATGAGTTTCTAGCTTATTTAGTCTCATTCTAACACATTGTTTTTCGCATCATTTAAAGCACTACATTCATTGTATTTGGCGACAGTATCAATGATCTATAACAGGAAAAAATATGTCTAAACAGCCAGAATGGATAACACGTGGAAAAACTATCAAACAATTAATTAAAGAGTTGGAATCTTTCGAGGATCAAAACTTATTTGTTGAGATCTCTCTAGACGATGGAGATACATCGAAACCAATAAGTTCGGTTGGTAAAATTGATGGCAAATGTATTCTACTAAATTGTGAAAATTCAAAAGAATAACATTCTCATTAAACCTAATGGTCTTTAAGGGAACTACTCTCAATCTAAGGGTCATGCTTCATCTAATTTTTCATTATCAATTCGCACTGCATTCGCTCGTTCTAAATTATTTATTTTCCTAAATAACAAATAAGTTTAAGTCAAATATCCACCCCCAAACCACTTTGTCCATTATGACGAACATAGTAGTTATCAAATTCACTACTTTCCACGAATTGAAAACCATGACGACTATAAAATCGATTTGAAGCACTCTCTTTTAAAGCTCCTACTTTCAATGACAAACCAAGTTCATCCACCTCCTTGAAGATATGACGAAGAACTACAGAACCTATGCCTATACCTTGTGCACCTGGTTTAATATAGAGATGGTCAAGTAACATTCCATCGATATAAGGTTTAACAACCACGAAACCTACTCTTTCACCAGAAACTTCTATATAGCGAGTAAACTCAGGATTAAAGCCTTCTCGAAAACGCTCTCTTACACGTATGGGATCAAAACGACCAAGACGCTTAAGGCTTTCAAACATTGCTTCAATTCGAATAGCAACAAGCGCTTCAAAGTCACTAGATTGAGTCTTAACAAGTGTAACAACGCTCTTATTTAGCGAATATAATTTAATATCTGACAATTACTTTTCATCCCAATATTTTAAAAGATTATACAAAATTAAAAGTTTAACCCTCACTTAAAAGCCTTATTCTTTGCATCTTTCAATGTATTACACTCATTGTAATTAGCAATAGTAAATGATACATCGTGTGATTTGTTTACCCTGCCCTGACGCTAATTTTAAAAGTTTAGGGCAAGGTGTCATTCTATTATTTGATGTGTGAAGCTTATCTAGAGTTCTGGATAGCTATATCATGTTAATTTTATAAAACTAAAAAAGAGAAATTCTATTGATGCTATAAACAAAGCACCTCATACTTAGACAATGGTTTACTCCAAAAAAGAAACTCAGTATTTACCTGCTTAATGCGGGTTTCTTATTGCTTAAAAAATATGTCAGACTCAAATACCCTTTATAACAATATACATAAACATGAAGAATATTAATATTAGGAGCACCGAAATAAAAAAACGAAAAAATAAGGTCACTGTTTAATCATCTAAGATGTAACATGGTAATTTACAACTTAATTTTAAATCAGTCAATTCAATAACATAATTATAAAACTGGTAAATTTAAGATTTTAATTTTGTCCTTTTTTTAGGATGTAATCCCTTATCGAGGAGGGCTTACTTACTTGCATCAACAACCTGAATAGTTATTTTTACTGATGTAAGATCATCAGTACCTTCACTATCACCGCTTTTAATTCTGTCTATTTCAAGCTGTTTAAAATGCTCATCTCATAATTTGAATTTCATAACCTGCATTTCATCCTTAAACTGTTTAATTGTGATTCAGCTCATGCTCAATTAAAGCACAAAATTCAGCTAAAGATGATGAAAAAGCTCATAATCAAGAGTAACAGGATCAAAAAATCAATCACTAAGTAGCCGATAAAATTTAAAAAAATCATTATGGTATTTTCATTGGTTCGATCTATATCGAATAAGTAATTCTATTTAGCAATATCGACTAATGAATTTTTAGCATCGCTAGAAAGTTTCAAGATGTTATTTTTATTTCGTGCTTGAGAAATCTTATAAACGGAAAAACCTAGTAAAAATATGCTAACTATTAATACAGAAGTAAAAACTATTATAAAAATTTATTTTTATTCATTAGCGTAGGATACTAATATAATATTTTAATCTAATATTGCACTCAATTTTCAAAATAAGTAAACCAATTTTAATTTTCATGCTAATAGGATCTTCAAAAATTCAAGAAAAACATCTAACCTCAAGCTGATTATCATCTTGGGTTACTTTTATTTTAATATTTTTATAAGTTCGTTTGCTGGGTTTCATTGATGAGCCCACTACATCTTCAAAAAATTTTCGGTCATTCATAAGATCACTATATGATTTATAGCCAATTAAAATTATTTTTGGAATTCTTTTACTTTCAAATAATTTACTAAGAATATTATCAAGCTTTTTAACATTAACGATTGGCATGTAAAAAACCATGGAAGAAAACATAATTATCCATTAAATATATAAATATGCAATGCCAGATAATCTCTATCTCAATGAAATACGTAACATTCTATAATTTTCTAAACAATCACTATCAATCTATATCTTTTAACGACTATATGTTTTCTCTATTGAATTTGAAAATTTTTTACTAAATAATCTTTAATTATTTCATCAGCCTGCATATCTAATAACTCATCAGATACCCAAAATACATACTCTTGATTTTTAATCTTAACTATTTTTTTATAATAGGTTGTAATTGATTTTGATGTAGAACCTTTAATTTTGAAAAATTTCTCATGGCTTACATTCCCAAGCAACTTACTTCCATGCCAAGGACCACCAATACAAATGTTCATGTTCTTTCCTATTCTTCAATAGTATCTTAGCACCTAATCATTACAGATTTGTTTTTTATGAAAAAAAAACTCACCTTTCGATGAGCTCCTTAAAAATTAATTTATTTGGTTAGCATATAACAAATATTCATATTGCCTTGCTCTTGCTTGTAACAACTCCATTGATCTTTTTTATAATTTTTAGCAGACAATACATTTTCTGGAGTTGTACCCAAATAAGGTTTACATTTACCACCACATGTTGTTGATTGCTCAATTAAATATTCTTTTTGATCAAATTCTATGTATACAAACTTTCCACCAGCACTTACACCTTTTTGAATTGAACAGGAATAAGTTTTTTTCTCATTTTGTGTAAAACATTTCCCTGAATAATCTGTAATTTGATAAGCAAAACTTGTCGTAGATACGATTATAAGAGTTAGCGATAAAATCCATTTCATTAGCTGTATATCTCAAAAAAATACCCACTTGATGGAATCAGTGGGTATACAAATCTATTAAACTGTGTGGATTACCATAAATTCGTCCACTACAGCTAAAATATGCCATACGCCTTGATCCAGATCAAGTAACATTCTTAGAAAAAACTTCAGTTTAACTATTAAGTCAAAACGGGATCAATCAACTGCTTGTAAAATATGTCGCGTCGCATCTACAGTTCCCAGTGTAATAAATCCCCTAGTATCATCTCTAGCTGTTGAACCGCTAAAACTGACTTCACTTGTTCTGTAGTAAACATTAATAGCAGTTAAATTTGGTTATTGCATAGCTAGTAATGCGATTGCTTGTTACATGAACAGTTCTGATAATATTAATCAGGCTGAACAATTAATTATTAATTCTACTCAATCTATTGCTGCTGATATGAAGCGCACTAGAAAGAAAGCTTGTTGAGGTGATGAAATGGTCGCATTAAAAATTGAATCTGAATCTCTCAAACATTTAACAAGACTTGTTGAGCAACTGGTAAGCCAAAAAGAAGAACGCAGAATTGGGCGAGCCGAATTTGCTCACTTGCTGAATATAGAACCAGAAACTCTAGATGCCAGAATTAGAGAAGGACGCTACACGAAGCCATTTAAGGATGGTCGGAAGATTTATTGGTTTAGTTCATATGTCCAGTCTGTAATATTAGATATAGATTCAAAAAATAAAGCCACTTCAGTGGCTTTATTTTTGAGCAAATCTTTTTGTGAGTAACATAGTGAGTAACATTATTATTTTTAATTAAAATTCATCAATAAAAGGATGGATTATTCATCAACAATATCAGCAAAATTCGCACTCAAAACCTTCGCTAAATCTAGTGGATTAACCCCAATATCCAAGCCCCTTTTCCCACCACTCACATACATTTTACTTAACGGCTGTGCACTTTCACAAATTACCGTTTTTAAACGCTTTTTTTGACCTACAGGACTGATTCCACCAACTAAATATCCAGTTAAACGCTCTGCATCTTTAGGATCAGCCATATGTAGTTTTTTACAAGCAAAGGCGCTCGCTACTTTCTTTAAATTTAATTGATGATTCACTGGAAGGATGGCAACAAAATAGTTTTTATCATCTGTTACCATCAGGGTTTTAAAAACTTCTTCGACATTTAAACCTAATTTTTCAGCAGCCTCTAAGCCAAAACTTTTTGCATTTACATCATGTTCATATTCATGAACAGAAAATTCAATTTTATTTGATTTTAAAACTTTACAAGCAGGTGTCATAGCATAAACAAGATCAAAATTAAGATGATATTTGAATTATAGGACCATTCATAGAAATTTTAAATTAGGGTCTGTTGATAATTTGTCTGCGTTTGCGGCTACAAATGATTTTAGATGATACGAGGCATGAAATATTGAATTTAGACACTCTAAAAGATGAGCAACATCATTTCACAAGCTAACGACGTTGCTGAAAAAATATTCTAGTCCCCGCACACCCTCTCTATAAACAAAATATTTCTTGGTTCTTGCTCAGGTGATGGCTAAATTATCTCAGCCTGAGCAGTAAAACTCGCCAATAGTTTCTCTAATCAATCTCACTCAATACACTACGATGTATACGTCTCATATGCAATTTTAGCCCACAACGCGAACCTTTTATGAAATGTCAGTAGCTCCCAACATCACGAATTTAAATGATGAAAATTAATACTTGTAAAATCATGGAAAACTTGATTAAAATCCTATCATATACCTTATATTACTAGAACAATGCCATCAATCTATCAATTAAAACCAGCATTTCAAAACTTACTGCGCCCTTTTGTTAAAAAGCTTTTTAATATCGGAATCACGGCAAATCAAGTCACATTATTAGCGATGTTTATATCGCTCGGTTTAAGCTTTTTTCTATACCAGTATTATTTGAATCATGCTGTAAATGGATGGTTATTGCTCTTTCCTTTGTGGATGCTGCTACGAATGGCTTTCAACGCCATCGATGGAATGCTTGCCCGTGAATTTAAACAACAATCCAACTTAGGTGCGTTTTACAATGAGTTGTGTGATGTTATTTCGGACACAGCACTCTATCTATGCTTGATTGCTTTTGGCTTTATTAATGCAAAATTACTCTTATTAGTCGCTTTTCTTGCAATTTTAAGTGAATACACTGGCGTTATGGCCCCACTGATTGGTCAAGAACGTCGTTATGACGGCCCAATGGGGAAAAGTGATCGCGCATTTTGGTTTAGTTTAATCACTGTCGTGATTGTCATCTTGCCATTATTCACTACAAATTTACAACTTCTCAGCTTAATCTGTAATGGCATACTCATTTTAATTGGTCTACTACTTAGTTTAACCATCTATAACCGAATTAAAAATAGTTTAAAAACAGCGTTATAAAACAGTTTCATATTTAGGGTAAATTCGTATGTATAACAACAGTCATCACACCTTTGCGAGTCATGATGGAACAGAATTGTTTTATCAACATTGGTCGACCAACACTCCAAGCGAAACAAAAAAAGCCATTCTTCTGTTTCATCGCGGCCATGAACATTCAGGACGTATGGCGCATTTAGTTAATGAACTCAATTTAAGTGAATTTGATTTCTTTGCATGGGATGCCCGTGGGCACGGCGATTCACCAGGTGAACGTGGTGATGCACCTAGCTTCTCCACATGTGTAAAAGATATTCAATATTTTGTACAGCATATTGAAGAAAACTATGGCATCGACGCCAAAAACATTGCTGTGGTTGCACAAAGTGTAGGTGCTGTATTAGCTGCAACATGGGTACATGATTATGCGCCAAAAATTCGCGCCTTGTGTCTCGCTTCCCCTGCTTTTGATATTAAGCTTTATGTGCCATTTGCCGAACCAAGTTTAAGAGTCATGGAAAAAATTCGTGGTAATTTTTTCATTCAAAGTTATGTTAAAGCCAAAATGCTGACCCATGATGAAGAACGTGCTCAAAGCTATGATACCGATCCTAAAATTGCTAAAGCAATTTCGGTGAGAATGTTGCTTGGACTCTATGATGCCTCTAAGCGTATTGTTGCTGACTCACAAAATATCTTTGTGCCGACTCAGGTGTTATGTTCAGGTTCAGATTTTGTAGTTTTTCAAAAACCGCAACGTGAATTTTACCAAAAGCTTCCACATCCTAAAAAAGAATTACATATTTTAGAGGGTTTCTTTCACGATACTTTAGGCGAAAAAGATCGCCATATTGCAACAGAAAAAATACGCAGATTTATCCAGCAATGTTTTGCGGTTGAATATCAAGCTCCAGATGTTTTAAATGCGGACAAAATTGGTTCAAGTTGCGCTATAGCTGAAGAACTCAGTTCACCATTACCCGCTAAATCAATAAAGAATGCATTTTGGGAAATTACCAAAAAGAATCTAAAAATTGGTAGTCATTTATCAAAAGGCTTAAAAATTGGTGAAGACACTGGCTATGACTCTGGAAGCACTTTAGATTTTGTTTATCGTAACCAACCTGAAAGTTCTAATCCTATTGGCAACATCATAGACCGCCAATATTTAAATGCGATTGGTTGGCGTGGAATCCGTGTTCGTAAACAGAATATTGAACTTTTGGTTCAGAAATATGCGGATATTCTGATTAAAAACCGTAAACCATTGAGCATTATGGATATTGCTTCTGGTCATGGGCGTTATATTTTAGATGCTGTGGTTCAACTACCAAAACGACCAGATTCAATCTTATTGCGTGATTATAGTGATATCAATGTACAAGCTGGTCAGCAAATGATTGCAACACGTGGACTCAATGACATTGCTGAATTTGTTCAAGCAGATGCATTTGATACACAGTCTTTGGCCTCTGTTAAACCAAAACCTTCACTTGCTGTGGTTTCGGGTTTATATGAGTTATTTGCAGACAATGATTTGCTACGTCAATCACTTGAGGGCTTAAGTAAAGCAATCCTTAAAGATGGTTATTTGATTTATACTGGTCAAATTTGGCACCCGCAGCAAGAGTTTATTGCGCGCGCACTAACCTCACATCGTGAAGGTGATGCATGGGTAATGCGTTTACGCTCACAAGCGGAAATGGATGCACTTGTTGAAGCTGCTGGCTTTAAAAAGGTCGACCAATGTATTGATGAGTTTGGAATATTTACCGTCTCAGTCGCACAGAAACTTTGACACCATGTAATCAAGTTAGGATCAATCAAATGTGCAAGGATGCGCACTTAACTTAGAAATGGATTAAAGAATATGTACACACTTGAAGATATGCGTAGATTTCCACTTTGGCCTAAAAACCAATTCCGTCTGAATTATGATGTAGATTTTGATGGTGATAATTATGAATGGCGTGAGTGTGTAACACATATTTTAAATGTATTAGAAAAAATTTATCCTATTGAGGTCATTTCAGAATCGCCTTTTGAACCATATGAAGATTTTGTTGAACTTATTTATTTAATTGGCGATGAAAAAATAACAATAGGAAATGATTTTGCATTTTCTACAATTTGGATTCAAGCAGATAGCGTAGAATTTGCATTGGAAATTAAAAATATCCTTTCTCAAGAGGTTCACCTACCTAAAGAAAGACTTTTAAAACCAAATCATTCAATAACTGAAATGAATACTCTATCTGATTCTGAATCACACATTACGGATACAGAGATTGTTTCTGATTATTCTAAAAATCTCCAACTTTATCAACTTAATAAAAATTTTATGAGCAGTAATCTAATCAAAGAAACTGGGACATGGAAATGGGGCGTACTTTGCTTAGTTTTTCTTGCGCCTTTCTTTTTCCTCACTTATGGCTTTGCAAATCAATATGCGTCAGGTCTTAGTGATGTTCCAAGTATTGTCTTTGCTTGGGAAAAGCATATTCCACTTTGGGCTTGGACGATTGTGCCGTATTGGTCAATTGACCTGTTTTACGGCCTCTCCTTATTGCTTTGTTGGAACAAATTTGAGCTTAAACAACAAGCGCTTAGGCTATTTTTAGCGCAAGTCATTTCGATTAGTTGCTTCTTACTGTTCCCTTTAAAGTTTAGTTTTGAACGTCCACCTTTAGATGGTTTTTTCGGTCTATGGTTTGATGTCCTGATGGGCTTCGATAAGCCCTTTAATCAAGCACCCTCATTACATATTGTTTTGCTGATTATCCTTTGGGATTTCTATCGTCGCCATGTATCTGGGGCATGGAAATATGTGGTCGATTTTTGGTGTGTGCTGATTGGAATTTCTGTACTCACGACATGGCAACATCATTTTATTGATCTTCCTACAGGAATACTTGTTGGCGCTTTATGCTTATGGTTATTTCCAATTTCAGTAAAATCCCCATTTAGAAAAGATGGGCTGCAACTGTTAACAGCAAAACATTTAAAGCTTGGTAGTTATTACCTTTGTGGCTCAGTGATTTTCCTTATCTTAGCTTATGAGTTTAGACCTTGGGGATTGTGGCTAATTTACCCTGCTGTGAGTCTATTTATCGTTGCACATAGCTATAGTTTTGTACGTCCACATTTTTTTCAAAAACAAGAAAATGGCAAAATGACGGTTGCAGCACAAATACTGCTTGCGCCTTATTTAATCTTTGCTTGGCTTAATAGTC
>Ga0207655_1000730_pt1 | contig 37131 bp, 30 predicted proteins | sample KBSM44metaG_FD_184398 | JGI IMG/M metagenome (GOLD analysis project Ga0207655, IMG submission 184398) | Miscanthus rhizosphere microbial communities from Kellogg Biological Station, Michigan, USA - KBS M4-4 metaG (SPAdes) (version 2) | ecosystem: Host-associated > Plants > Roots > Rhizosphere >... | reverse complement strand
CCAGGGGTCGAAGACTTGGCCGACATCGCCGAAGCCAGGGTCGCGAAGCGGCACGTCGCGAAACCAGAGCGCGCAGAAGCCCAGCGCCTCGGCTTGTTTAGCCAGTGTGACCTGGTTGAGCATGCTCGGAGTGTCCCCGTCGAACGCCTCCATGGGAAAGAATAATCCAAGGCTCAAATGCCCCTGAGTGAAGGTTCGGCTGAACCCTCGATGCTGCTGGTAAGGAATCGTGCTCGGCCGATACATACGGATTGACCTCATGGCAGAACGTGAACAGCGCCCCCGTTTCCAGAGGTGCTGCGGCATCGGTCGCTTTTGAACGGCAGGTGGGGGGACTGGGTCTGGCTTTTACCCGTTGCGCCGTACTGCTGGTCGTGTGGACCGGACTCAGGGGGCAGTTGCTGGCGATAGGCGCGGGTTGGTCCGGGTGGGTGTTAAGCGGACGGTCAAAGGAAGTCAGATCTCTCGGCTCTATACCACCAGATGGGCAAGGCGTTCGAGGAATCATTCTATAAGCGTAGGCGGTTTTGCAGCTCTCCGCCATATTCTTACAATCGAGCCGCTGGCGGGCGAAAGTCGCGTATCGAAGGCAGTTATCGGTCGTTTCCTGCCATTCCAGAACGGCTGCTATTGGCCGGTAGCTGCCTTTCGCGAAGGGCAGCTATGGGTCGATAGCGGACTTCCCACACTCAAGGGTTTCAGCATGCAGCCCGCCCCTGCCCGCCCCCCTACACCTCAACCGGGCAGGGCCGCCAACACCGCACTCACCATGCTGTTGAACGTAGCCGGCGAGTCCACGACGCGCGCGGGGGCGTTCACCTCGCCGTCAGCACGCGTGGCGCGACGGGCCTGATCGGCGGTGGCTGAGAGCTTCACGATTACCAGTTCGCGGCGGGGGTTGATGTAGATTTTCTGCCCGAAGCGCCCGCTGGCCTCGAACGAACCGTCACCGTCGTTTTTCTGGTACCAGTAATTGCGGTAGCTGTAGCCAGGGCGGCCGGGGCCGAGGCTGCCCTGGGCGAACACTGCCGGGTCCGCAGGCTGGAAAGTGCTGTGCACCGCCTGGTTGAAGCTGTCGCCCTTGGCATCACGGGCCAGTTCGCGGCGTACCAGTTCGGCGAAGCGGGCGGTGTCGCGCAAGTTGCAGCTGATGCCGCCACTGGCCATTTCGGTACCGAGCGGATCGACTTGCACATAGGCATCGTCCTCGGCGAAGTGTGACCACAAACGCTGTTCGACCAACTGGGCCCAGTTCAGCCCGGTGATACGCCGCAACGCCCAGGCTAGAGCTTCCGGCGAGCCGTTCTGGTAGAAGAACGGCGCCTGGCCAGCGGGGGTCGGCGCCTGCTGCACCTGCCGCAGGAAGCTGTAGATATCCCCCGGCATGCCCTCGCCCCGCGGTATCAGCCCGGTGGCGGCAAACAGGCCGAGATCCGGCGGCATCTGCGCTGGGTACTGCACTGCCACCTGCATGTCCAGGTTGGCCTGTACTGTCGCCTCGCCGAACGGCGTGCCGCTCAGTTCCGGCACGTAATGCGCCAGCGTACGCTGCGGGTCGAGGGCACCTTCGGCGATCAGCTGGGCGGCGATCAGGCCGGTGACCGACTTGGTCATCGACGCCCAGATATGTGGCTGGCCGGGTTGGAAGCCGTCCATATAACGCTCGTACACCACCTTGCCCCGGTGCAACACAATCAGCCCGTCGGTACTGGTTTGCTGCAGGTAACCGGCCAAGGTCAAAGGCTGGTGGTCGGCGCTGAAGGCCAACTGGTCGAGCGCCGCCACGGGGCCTTCGGTCAAGGTCAGCGGTGTGGCTGCGCGGCCGATGCCACGGGTGGGCGACACCTCGCGGGCGTGGCGCATCGACCAGCGCAAGTACGGTGGCTGAAAGGCATTGGCCTGGTTGACCCGCAACTCCGGCGCCGGAGGGAACCCCTGCATCACGCCTTGCCCGGTCGGTGCACCAACCGCCAGGGTGGGGGCCAGGGCACCGGCCAGCACCAGGGCGATACCGGTCAGGTTGGCGGATGAAGGGTGCATACTACGCTTGGACATGGTCTTGCTCCTTGGTTGCACTAGAAGTTGGCGCCCACGCTGAACGCGACATAGTCGCGGTCGCCGCGGGTGCCGTAATCGCCGTCGAGGTAATCGGTATAGGCAAGGCTTGCCCAGTACTGGCTGGCCAGGCTGACGTCCACGCCCAGGCTGATCGAGCGCGAGCCTTCGTTGAAGGCCGAGCTGTCCGCCGGTGAGTAACCCTTGACGTCATGGGCCCAGGCCAGGCCTGGGCGAATGTCCAGGCCTGGGATCAGGTTGGGGTAGCTCCAGGTCGCGCGCAGGCGGTAGCCCCAGGAAAAGGGTGTGACAAAGCCCTCGTCGTTGCAGTCGCCCGGGCTTTTCGAGATCGCCAGGCACAGGCTGTTGTCGGCCAGCTCGCCGTTGCCATAGGCACCGGAGCGGCCATAACGCGGCCCGAAACGCCCCTCCAACCCGCCGACATAGGTGGCGCCCACCTCCCCCATCAGCAGCAGCTGGTTGGCGCCCATGACCTGGCTGAACGCCTGCACGGCCGATACCTGGGCCTGGGTCACCTCCTTGCGCCGGTAACCGTCGAAGGCTGTGTTGTCGGTCGCAGGGCGCAGGCCGTCGGCGTTGAGCGGGCTGCGGCCGGGGGCATTGAGCAATGACTGCAGCACATCGTTGCCGTTGAGCTGCACCGGCATGTTCGGCCGGTAGCTCAATTCACCCTGCACAGCAGCCCCGTTGCGCAGGGTGGTGGCGAAGGTCAGGCCGTACAGGCGAATGTCCTCGGGGTATTGCGCCCGGTACTGCGAGGTGCCCATGCGCAGCGCGCCGGCCAGGGTCTGCCCGTTGCTGGACGCCAGAAAGGCCCCGCAATTGGCCAGCGCCACACCGACATTGCCGCACAGTTCACGGGCAAAGCCCGTATTGGCGTAATAGCGGCTGCTGACCGTGCCCAGGTAGGGCGAACGGCTGTGGTAATTGGCGGCAAACAGGCCGAACTCGGTATCCAGTGGCTCAACGTACCAATGCAGCGAAAAACCCCATTGACCACCGTTGCGTGCATCCTGGTCGGCGCCCCGAGGCACGCGCACGCCCTCCTCCGTCAGCGTCACGCCGAACGGAGCCAGGGCCTGGGACACGGCCGGGTTGGTTACCATCTGCCCGCCGACATCCAGCCCCTGGCAGCCTTCGGGCATGAAGTCGTTGCCGGAAAAGAACGTTGCGCAGTTCTCCAGCCGGGTCTGCTCCCAGTCCAGCTGGTAAAAGGCATCGAAAGACAGCGCCTGGTTGAGGTTCTGCGTGACATACAGCAGGTTGACCGGCGCCAGGGCGTCTTTCACTTCCGAGCCTGGCCGGCGCAGCGCAGCCTGGTTGAAGGGGTTGATCACGTTCAGCCCGCCCTGGATGAACAGGCTTTCCCCCCAGTTGACCACCTGTTTGCCCACGCGCAGCGAACCGGGCTCACCGCCAATGTCGTAAAGGCCGTAGGCGAACGCATCGAGCAGCTCCGCCCCGGCGGTTTTCGCCGAAACCTGGCGGTTGCGGTCGTCGATGTCGACGGCCCGCTGGCTGTGGTCGCGCTGCGCGGTGTCGTACCAGTAGGTGCCACGCAGGAATACACCCACGTTATCGCGGCGCAGCTCCAGGTCGTGGACGCCTTTGAACATCGCCGAAAATACATCGCCCGAGCGGTAGTTGCGCCGCGCGTCATTGCCATTGGCTGCCTGCAACTGCTGTTTGTCGGGGTTGGCAGTGCTGACGGCGGTACTCAATGACAGCGCCGAGTCGAAACGCCCTTGCAGCGAGCCAATGTCGAATTGAACGCCCGCAACCGGGGTGGCGAGCAGGCAGCACAGGGCCGCCAGCGGCGCCTGGCGCCGGCAGAATAGGAGGGTTGCGCTCACTCTTAACCTCTTGTTGTTTTATTAGAGAGGGAAATGATGGGTTCAGCGCGGACGCGCCGGCCGCCCAGGCCGGCGGTGTCGGTGACGAGCAGTATCAGGTAGGTTTGATTACGCTCACAAATAGCGTCTTCGGATCAATGCCATGCCGGTTCGTTATGGCTTGATGGCGGTGCTTCAGAGCACTTCGAACAAGCCTGCCGCGCCCATGCCCCCGCCCACGCACATGCTCACCACCACGTAGCGAACCTTGCGCCGGCGGCCTTCGAGCAAGGCATGCCCGACCATGCGCGCACCGCTCATGCCATAGGGGTGGCCGATGGCGATGGCGCCACCGTTGACGTTGAGCCGAGCCGGGTCGATGCCCAGGTGTTCGGCGCAGTAGAGCACCTGGCAGGCGAATGCCTCGTTGATCTCCCACAAGCCGATGTCCTCGACCCGCAACGCGTGGCGCGCCAACAGGCGCGGTATAGCCAGCACCGGGCCAATGCCCATCTCCTCCGGGGCCAGGCCGACCACCGCCATGCCCCGGTACAGCCCCAGCGGCTGGCTGCCTGCGCGTGCCGCCCGGGCACCGCTCATCAGCACACAGGCGCTGGCACCGTCGGACAACTGGCTGGCATTGCCCGCAGTCACGCAGCCGCCCTCGATCACCGGTTGCAGTGCCTCAAGGTCCGCCAGCCGGGTGTGCGGGCGGTTACCTTCGTCCTGGCTCAGGTGCACGCGCTCGTGGGACTGGGCGCCAGTGGCCTTGTCGACGACCTTGCGCTGCGCCGTGACTGCCACGATTTCGTCAGCGAACAGCCCCGCCTCCTGCGCTGCTGCTGTTCGCTGCTGCGACAGCAAGGCGTAACGGTCCTGGGCGTGGCGGTCGATACCATAGCGTTTGGCGACGTGCTCGGCCGTGTGCAGCATGGGCATGTAGGCGTGCTCGCACAGGCGCCGCACCGTGGCGTCATAGGCAGCATTGGCGGCCTGCATGTGCGCCTGCTGCACCAGGCTGATCTGCTCCTGCCCTGCGCCCACCACCACCTGCATGCCCTCGCCGCGAATCTGCTGAGCGCCGATGGCAATGGCCATCAGCCCTGAAGCGCATTGGCGGTCGATGGTCTGGCCGGCCACCGACTGCGGCAAGCCGGCCGCCAGGGCCGACAAGCGCGCCGGGTTGATGGCGGCGGTCCCGCTTTGCATGGCGGTGCCCAGCACCAGGTCCTCGACTTCGCCCGGCTCCACGCCGGCGCGCTCGACGGCGGCGCGGATCGCAATAGCGCTCATGCTGGGGGTGGTTAGGTCGTTGAACGCGCCGCGCCAAGCCTTGGCGATGGGCGTGCGCGCGGTGGATACGATGACGGCGTCTTGCATGAAACGGCTCTCCTTGGGCAATTACACCGGCAGCAGGCTTTCGTAGGCGCTGCGCAATTTGGCGGGGATAGTGACCGGGCGGTTGTTGCGGCGATCGACGAACACATGGGTGAAACGGCCAGCGGCGCAGGCCTCGGGCTCGCCCTCGACGAACACGGCCAGGGCGTAGTGCACCGAACTGTTGCCCAACCGTTCGACGGCGATGCCCACCTCGATGCGTTGCGGGAAGGCGACGGCGGCAAAATAGTCGCAGGCGGACCCGGCCACGTAGGCCACCACCGGGTCGTGGTGGATATCGAGGCCGGCGTGCTCGATCAACCAGGTATTCACGGCAGTGTCGAAAAACCCGTAATAAACGACGTTGTTCACATGCCCATACAGGTCGTTGTCGTGCCAGCGCGTGGTGATCGGCTGGAAGTGGCGGTAGGCGCCGCGCAGCGGGCGTTCCCTGGCCATGTTCAAAACGCCGCCTGATAGAGGGCCAATGCGTCGTCGAGGGTGACCTTGCGCGGGTTGTTGACCAGCAACCGTTGCTGTTGCAGGGCATCCTCGGCCAGCGATGGCAGGCTGTGCCGCGGTACCCCGACATCTCGCAGCCGGCTGGGCAGGCCGCAGCGTGGCGCCAGCTGCTCCAGCTCATCGATGAACTGGTTACACAGCTCATGCGGGTCGCCGGGCACCAGCCGATCGCCCAGCAGTGCCGGTGCCAGCGCGGCATAGTCGGCGAACGCTTCGCGACGGTTGAAGCGCATCACGTGGGGCAGCACCAGCGCATTGGCCAGCCCATGCGGCACGTGGTAACGCGCCCCCAATGGGTAGGCCAGCGCATGCACCGCCGCCACCGGCGCGCTGGCAAACGCCTGCCCGGCCAGGCAGGCGCCCAGCAGCATGGCCTGGCGCGCCGCCAGGTTGCCACCGTTGTGCACCGCCTGGTCGAGGTTGCCGGCCAGCAGCGCCAGCGCCTCACGGGCCAACAGGCTGGACAGCGGGTTGCGCTTGAACTGGCTGGTGGTGGCCTCGATGGCATGGACCATGGCATCGATGCCCGTGGCGGCGGTGATCGCCGGGGGCAGGCCCAGGGTGCGCTCGGCGTCGAGCAGCGCCAGGTCGGGCAGCAACAGGGGGGAAATCACCGCCATCTTGGCCGCCTCGCCGGTGGTGATCACAGCGACGGGAGTGACCTCCGATCCAGTCCCGGCGGTGGTCGGCACCTGGATCAGCGGCAGGCGCTGGCCTTTGGCCTGGTCGATGCCGTAGACCGCTTCCAAGGTCTGGTCACAGGCCGGGTGCGCCAGCAGCGCCACCAGCTTGGCGACATCCATGGAGCTGCCGCCACCGAAACCGACGATCAGCTCGGCGCCGATATGCCGCGCCCGGCCGACGGCCGACAGCACGCAGGCATGGCTGGGGTCGGCGCTGACCTCGCTGAAGACTGCCACGCTCAGGCGCGCCTGGGTGAACCCCGGCAGCAAGTCATCGAGCATGCCCAGGTTGACGATGCCTGGGTCGGTCACGATCAGCACGCGGCGCACGCCGCGTTGCTGGCACAGCTGCGCCAGGCGCCCGGCCGCGCCGGGTTCGCACAGCAGATGGGGGGTGGTAGCAAAACTGAAAGGCTGCATGCTCATGTTCCTCTTGTTCTTGTGGGTGAACAGCTGGGCCAGCTCAAAAGGCGAAGTGCGCTTCATCCAGGCTCATCAGGCACTGCGCGCCGCCGCGCACGGCCTCGCAGTGGGCACTCGCGCGCGGCAACACCCGCCGCCAGTAAAAGGCTGCAGCCTGCAACTTGGCCTGGTAGAAGGCGCTGTCCTGGCTGCCTGCGGCCAATGCCGCGCTGGCGGTTTCGGCCGCGCGGAGCCACAGTGCGGCCAGCAGCACGTAGCCTGAATAGGCGAGGAAATCCACCGACACCGCGCCGATTTCCTGCGGGTCGCAGCGGCAGGCGTCGAGCACCTCGGCGCTCAGGTTGCGCCATTCCTGCAGGCGCTGGGCAACCGCCTGGGCCATCCCGGCCAGCGCGTCTGCGCGGCAGTTGCGTGCCGCTTCGAGCAATTCATCGATCAGCAGGCGAAGTTGCTCGCCGCCGTCGCCAAGCAGCTTGCGGCGGATCAGGTCCAACGCCTGGATGCCGTTGGTGCCCTCGTACAGCTGGGTGATGCGGCTGTCGCGCATGAGTTGCTCCATGCCCCATTCGCGGATGTAGCCATGCCCCCCGTACAGCTGCACCCCCAGGCTGGCGACCTCCTGGCCGACATCGGTGAGGAAGGCCTTGACGATGGGAATCAGCAACGCCGCCCGGCGCCCGGCGGCCGCCTGCACTTCAGGCTGCAAGGCGCCGTGCTCCAGGTCCAACGCTTGGGCGGCAAAGGCCGCCAGCATGCGACAGCCTTCGCTGAGGGTTTTCTGGGTCAGCAGCATGCGCCGCACGTCAGGGTGGCAGATGATCGGGTCGGCACTGCGCTCGGGCGCCACCGGCCCTGCCAGGCTGCGGGACTGCAAGCGCTCGCGGGCATAGGCCAGGCCACCCTGGAAGGCCGCCTCGGCGATGCCCAGCCCCTGCAGGCCGACCTGGAAGCGCGCATCGTTCATCATGGTGAACATGCACACCAGGCCCTGGTTGGCCTCCCCCACCAGCCAGCCCCGGGCGCCATCGAAATTCATCACACAGGTCGCCGCGCCCTTGATGCCCATCTTGTGCTCGAGCGCGCCGCATTCGACCGCATTGCGCGGGCCCAGCCCTCCGCCTTCGGTGCATTGGAACTTGGGCACCAGGAACAGGCTGATGCCACGCACACCGGCCGGCGCATCCGGCAGGCGCGCCAGCACCAGGTGGACGATGTTGTCGGTGAGGTCCTGGTCGCCGCCGCTGATGAAGATCTTGCTGCCGCTGATGCGGTAGCTGCCATCGCCCTGCGGCTCGGCACGGGTACGCAGCAGCGCCAGGTCGGTACCGGCCTGCGGCTCGGTCAGGCACATGGTGCCGGCCCATTCGCCGCTGACCAGCTTGCCCAGGTAATCACGCTTGAGCGCTGCGCTGCCATGCCGATGCAAAGCCAGCACGGCGCCCTCGGTCAGGCCGGAATAGATCCGAAACGACAGCGACGCGCCCATCAGCATTTCGTGAAAGCAGGCCGAAACCATTTGCGGCAGGCCCTGGCCGTCATGTTCCTGCGGGCCGGTCATGCCACCCCAGCCCTGCTCCACATACTGCCGGTAAGCCTGGCGAAAGCCATCCGGTGTGCGCACGTTGCCTTGCTCCAGGCGGCAGCCCTGCTCATCGCCCTGGCGGTTAAGGGGCGCAACCACCTCGCCGGCAAACCGTGCGCCTTGTTCGAGGATGCCATCAATGGTTTCGCGGTCCAGCTCGCTGCCCAGGCGGGCACAGTGCGCCGTCACATCAAACAGTTCGTGCAGGACGAAGTGCATGTCACGCAGGGGGGCTCGGTAGTTCATGCGCGGCCCTCGCGCACATCGGCCAGCTGCTTGCCCCCAGCCACCAGGCGCATCAGCAGCCCGGCCGGGCGCCAGTGCTCGCCGAACAGGCCCTGCAAGCGTTCCAGGCGTGCCAGCAGCAAGCCCAGCCCCTGCTGGTCGGCCCAGCGCATGGGCCCGCCGACCTCGTGCGGGAAGCCGTAGCCATGCAGGTACACCCGGTCGATGTCAGCGCTGCAGCTGGCCACCGTTTCCTCTAGAATTTTCGCACCCTCGTTGACCAGCGCCAGCAGGCAGCGCTCGCGGATTTCCTCGTCGTCGATCGCGCGCCGATGCACGCCCAGGCCCTGGGCGACTTTGAGCACCAACGCATCGACCTCGGGGTCGTGCACGGCTTCACGGCTGCCGGGGGCATAACAGTAGTAACCCTGGCCGCTTTTCTGGCCGAAACGCCCCAGCGCGCACAGGGCATTGTCGACCTGAACCAACGGCGCATCCATGTCTTTGCCGGCCAGCTGGCGCGCACGCCACTCCAGGTCGATGCCAACCACGTCGTACATGCGAAACGGGCCCATGGCCATGCCGAACGCCTGCAGCGCCCCATCCACCTGCCGCGGCGTGGCGCCTTCGAGCAGCAGCTTGCGCGCCTCGGCCACATAGCTGGCGAGCATGCGGTTGCCGATAAAGCCCGGGCAGTTGCCGGCCACCACGACTTCCTTGCCCATGCGCTGCCCAAGGGCCTGGACCGCCTCGAGTACCGCAGGCGAAGTGCGCTCGCCGCGCACCACTTCCAACAGCTTCATCACATGGGCGGGGCTGAAGAAATGCAGCCCGAGCACCTGTTCGGGCCGGCGGGTGACGGCCGCGATGGCGTCGATGTCCAGTGCCGAGGTGTTGCTGGCCAGAATGGCGTCGCCCTTGAGCGTGCTGTCCAGGGTACGGAAGATGGCCTGCTTGAGCGCCAGGTTCTCGTACACCGCTTCGATCACCAGGTCGGCTTCGGCGAGGTCGTCATAGGCCGTTACCTGGCGCACCCGCGCCAGGCAAGCGTCGGCCTCGGCCTGATCGATACGGCCCTTGGCCACCTGCTGTGCCCAGGTTTGCGCGATCATCGCCAGGCCGGCTTCGGTGGCGCTGGGGTCGTTGTCCAGCCACAGCACCGCAAGGCCTGCACGGGCCAGGCTGATGACGATGCCGCGGCCCATGGTGCCGGCGCCGATCACCGCCGCCTGCTGAACGTTGTAGGGAGTACTCACGGGTGACGCTCCTGATTCGAGGTGTGAAGGCATTGCCCTCACCCTAGTCAGGCGCCTACTATTTTTGAAATTCTCATTTTCCATCCCATGTATTTTTCGCATGAATATAGCCAACTTCGACCTCAACCTGCTGCGCGTCCTGGACATGCTGCTGCGTGAACAGAACGTGTCACGCGCCGCCGAGCGCCTGGCGCTGACCCAGCCGACGGTGAGCAATGCGCTGGCGCGCCTGCGCGACCTGCTGGGCGACCCGCTGCTGGTGCGCGTGGGCCGGCGCATGCGCCCCACCCCACGCGCCCTGGCCCTGGAAGGCCCGATCCGCGCGGCGCTGCAACAGATCGAGCAGACCCTCGGCGCCGGCAACAGCTTCGACCCGCAGCGCAGCCACCGCCAGCTGCGTATCGCCCTCACCGACTTCGCCGAACAGCTGTGCATGCCCGGGTTGCTGACCACCTTGCAGAGCCAGGCGCCGCATTTGCGCGTGGATGTGCTGCACCTGACGCCCAACCTGCCGGCCGAAGCCCTGGACCGAGGCGAACTCGACCTGGTGCTGGGGCGCTTCGATGAGGTGCCCGCGCGCTACGAACGGCGCCACTGGCGCAGCGAAACCCTGCACGTGGCGGTGCGCCAGGGCCACCCCGAAGTGGATGGCACGCTCGACCTTCAAGCGTTTCTCGCCCTGCGCCACTTGTGGGTGCACGGCGGCCAGACCCGTGGCATGGTCGATCAATGGCTGGGGGAACAGGGCCTGGCCCGTCGCATCGTCTACACCACGCCCAATTACCTGCAGGCCGCGCACCTGGCCGCAAGCTCCGACCTGTGCGTGGTGCTGCCCACCGCCCTGGCGCGCCATTTCGCCCGGCTGCTGCCGCTGCAGGTATTCGACCTGCCGTTCGCCCTGGAGCCCTTCCAGCTGGAGCTGGTGTACCTTGCCCATCGCCAGCACGACCCGGCACTGGCCTGGCTGGTGGCGCGCATCATGGCCATTGGTGCCGGCTGAGCCATCGCATTTGGGCATGGGTGGCCATGCAAGAGTGGTATTGGTTCGCCAGCGAGCTCTGTCCTTAGAGTGTTCGCCCTCAGAACAACAAGGACCACCCCATGCGCCTACGCACACTGCCCTGCCTGCTGGCCCTGGCCCTGCCCTACGCGGCGCTGGCCGAAGGCCCCGCCAAGGACGCCACCGACCTCACCCGCCAGAGCAATCAACAATGGTTGCAGCGCCTGCCCTTCGACGACCGTAGCGACTTCGACAATGCCCGCCGCGGGCTGCTCGAAGCCGTCGACCAGCCCGTGGTCAATGCCGACGGCAAAACCGTCTGGGACCTACAGCGCTATGCGTTCCTGAAAGGCGAGGCACCCGCCACGGTCAACCCGAGCCTGTGGCGCATTGCCCAGCTCAACACCCTTGCCGGGTTGTTCAAGGTCAGCGAAGGCATCTACCAGGTGCGCGGCCTGGACCTGGCCAACATGACCCTGATCGAAGGCGAGCACGGCCTGATCGTGATGGACCCGCTGCTGTCGGTGGAAACCGCCAGGGCCGGCTTGGCCATGTACTTTCGCCATCGCCCGCAGCGGCCGGTGGTGGCGGTGATCTATACCCACCCGCACGTCGATCATTTCGGGGGGGTGCGTGGGGTGATTGACGAGGCCGACGTCAAGGCCGGCAAGGTGCAGGTCATCGCACCGCAGGGCTTCTTCGAACATGCCGTCAGCGAAAACGTGCTGGCCGGGCCGGCAATGAAGCGCCGCGCGCAGTACATGTACGGCGCGCCACTGCCACGCGGGCCACGCGGCCAGGTGGATGCCGGCCTGGGCAAGGGTGTGCCGGCCAATGCCACAGTTAGCCTGATTGCCCCGACCCGGCTGATCGAACAGCCTTTCGAGACCCTGCGCATCGACGGTGTCGACATCGAGTTCCAGCTCACCCCTGGCACCGAAGCGCCCGCTGAAATGAACCTGTGGTTCCCCCAGTTCAAGGCCCTGTGCATGGCCGAGAACGCCTCCCACGTGCAGCACAACGTGCTGACCCTGCGCGGTGCCCAGGTGCGCGACGCCAAGGTGTGGGCGCACTACCTCGACCAGTCGCTGATGCGCTATGGCGAGCAGGCCGAAGTGGTATTTGCCCAGCACCACTGGCCGACCTGGGGCGGCGCGGCGATCCGCGACTACCTGGCTGATCAGCGCGACATGTACGCCTTCATCGACAGCCAGACCCTGCGCCTGATCAACCGCGGCCTTGGCCCCACCGAGATCGCCGCCGAACTGACCAGCTTGCCGCCACGGCTGGCCAGCAAATGGTACAGCCGCGACTACTACGGTTCGCTCAGCCACAACGTGCGGGCGGTGTATCAGCGCTACATGGGCTTTTACGACGGCAACCCGGCAACCCTCAACCCGTTGCCGCCGAGCGAGGCCGGTGCGCATTACGTCAAGGCCCTGGGCGGCGCCGAGCGGGTGCTGACCCTGGCCCGTGAGGCCTATGGCAGCGGTGATTACCGCTGGGTTGCCGAGCTCACCCGGCACCTGGTATTCGCCCAGCCCGACAACAGCGCAGCGCGCGAGCTGCAGGCCGACGCCCTGGAGCAACTGGGCTACCAGAGCGAGAACGCCACCTGGCGCAACGCCTACCTGACCGGTGCGCAAGAGCTGCGCAACGGTGTGGCGCCGGCCGCCAGCAAAGGCGGCAGCGCGGACGACCTGGTACGCGCCCTGACCCCGACGCTGTTCTTCGATTACCTGGGCGTACGCGTGGATGCCGCCAAGGCCGCCGAGCAGGACCTGACCATCAACTGGCGCTTCACCGACCTGAATGAAGACTACGCCCTGACCCTGCGCAACGGCGTGCTCACCCACCGCGACCACACCCGCCACGGGCAGGCGGATGTCGAGGTGAAAATGAGCAAGGCTACCCTGGACCGCATCGCCCTGAAGCAGACCGGCTTTCTCAAGGAGGCGACCGTGGGTGACATCGACATCAGTGGCGAGCGCATGAAGTTCATGCGCTTCATGGCAAGGCTGGACGAGCCGGACGGGCGCTTCAATATCGTCACCCCCTGAACCACCCGCAGCGCCGCTCTAGAACGAGCGGCGCAACCACACGCCCAGCACCAGGCCCGCCACCCCCAACGTACACAGCAGTACGCTCCAGGCGGGTGCGTGGCCCTGCTCGCGGGCCAGCATGCCCAAGGCGCGCCAGTAGACACCGCGTTCACGCGCCCGGCCAAGCAGTGCGAGCAGCACCGCCATGCCGGCGACCACCAGCATTTCGCCACGCCACGCCAGGCAAGCCACCAGCAGCAACGCCACCTGCGTGCGCCGCCAGGCCAGCACCGTACGTTCGGCCTGCAGCCCGGTGTCGCCCGTGGGTTCAGCCATGCCAACGCGCCCATAGCAGGCCCACCAGCGCCACACAGGCAAGCCCGCACGCCACGCTCAGCAGCGGCACCAGGCTTGGCAGCGGCAATGGCGCCTCGCGGCGCAGTGCGCGTTCCACCGCCAACCAGCGCCAGCCGGCGCCAAGGCTCACCAGCATGCTGGTGGCCAGCAACGCCAGCTCCATCGCCACGCGTCCCGACGTGGGCCAGGTATGGGCAGCGAAGGTTTCGATGGCGATGGCGCCGCCGAGCAACGCCAGGGCGGTGCGGATCCAGGCAAGAAAGGTGCGTTCATTGGCCAGGGTGAAACGCGGGTCGGGCGCCTTGCCCTGCCCCAGCAACCAGCGCTCCCAAGGGCTGTGGCGGTGATCGGATTTCATCGCGGGTCCTGTGTCAGCGCAGCCCTTGGCTGCGCAATGCGCCGGGTGAGAAGTACGAAGCACTGGTGCGCACATCGAAAGCGTACGGCCTTGGCTGCTCGTTGGTCAGGCCCGACAGCTGATAGCGGCCACTGCGCAGGTCATAGATCGCCTCCATGGCATTGACCAGAGCCTGCCCGGTGACATGGTAGTAGCTGTGCGCCTGGGCGGTGCGCCACACCTGGCCCTTGTGGTCGAAGAAGTCCGCCTCGAGGATGGCCCAGCTGTCCTCGTCCAGGTAATAGCGGCGGCTGGCATACAGATGCTTCGCCCCAGGCTTGAGGGTGCCCACCACTTCCCACACCCGGTGCAGCTCGTAGCGGGTGGGTTGCGGGTTGACGTGGCCTGGCCCGATCAGCGCGGCATAGCCGAGCAGGGGCGATGCCAGGCGATAGCTGTTGTACGGCACGTGCAGGGCCTTCTTGCCCACCAGAGTCCACTGGTAGAGGTCCGGGGCGCCGTTGAACATGTCGCGGCTGTCGGCGGTGCGCAGGCCGGCCGTGCCCGGGGTGATGCTGTCATAGGCCAGCGCCGGGGCGCGCCGCACCCGCCGCTGGCTGCTGCTGTACAGCCACGAGAGGCGCGGCTGGGCCACCTGGTCGAGGGTTTCGTGCAACACCACGGCATCGCCCGCCAGGCGCGACGGCGCGGTCATGCGGTAACTCAGGTAATACAGCACATTGCCCGCTTGGCCGCCCTCCAGTACGTCGGGGCGGGCGAAGTTCTGTTGCAGGCTCATCGTCGCGAAGCGGCCATCGCCACGCGGGGTGATGCTGTCCGAGGCCAGGCTGTAACTGCCGTTGCGCGGGCGGGTGAGGTGGTTCCACAGCACCTGCAGGCCATTCTCGGGCTTGGGGAATGCCACTACGCCGGCAAAGCCCTGCACGCCGTTGCCGTCATTGACCAGCCGGGCACTGGCCGCATTGTGCCGGGCCCACTCGCCCACGGGTGGCGGCACCGCGACACTGCGATGGGAGGGATACACCGGCAGGCGGAACGACTGGGGGTAACGCTGCATCAAGGCCACCTGCCCCGCCGTCAGCTGCTCCCGGTACTGGGTGTAGTTGTTGGCGGTGATCACATACAGCGGCTGCTCATCGGCGTACGGGTCCAGCGGCGTGCCATTGACCGCCAGCGACACTTGCCCCGCCTGCAGGCCGCCGTTCCAGGCCGGTATGCGGCCGTCGCTGCTGGGCCCGCGTTCGGCCCCCACCGGCGTCAGGTCTGCGGGCAGTGGCGTGGCCCCCACGTACAGGCTCAGCAGGCTGGCGTTGACGAACAGGAAGCTGCGCAGCAGGGCGAATGGTTTCATCGGGCTTGGCCTCTTGTTGTTGTGGTGTCCCGGCCGGGCTTGCCTTGGCACGCCCTTTCGGGGTGATACTAGGAGCCGCGCTTCGAACCCCACAAATAACGTGTTCGGATACGTGCCATATCAGTTCGGCATACCCTTGGAACCGCTCCGATGACCCTGAAACAGCTCCGCTACCTGATCGCCATCGTCGAAGCCGGCAGCTTCTCTTCGGCTTCACGTCGCGCCTACATTGCCCAGCCGGCGTTGAGCCGGCAGATCAGCTTGCTGGAAAGTGAGCTGGAGATGCAGCTGCTCGACCGCCAGCACGATGGCATTGCCCTGACCGATGCCGGGCGCCAGCTCTACGAAGTGGCCCGGCAGGTGGTGCAAAAACTCGACTCGGTGAAGGACGAGCTTAAATCCAGCCGCGGCGACCCCAAGGGCCACGTGGCCATTTCCATTCCGGCCACGGCCGCCGACCTGCTGCTGCCGGAAATCGTCAGGCGCGCCGAACAGCGCTTCCCGGGGGTAACCCTGACGGTGTGGGACGGCCTCAGCCGTGAAGGCGGCCAGGCCATCGAGCTGGGCAAGGTGGACTTCGGTGTGGTGCCCAATGCCGAGGAACTCGAGCATGTCGAGGCTGAGCCGATCTTCACCGAGGCGCTGTACTGGGTCGGCGCATCAGCCCCTGGTACCCCCGACACCATCACCCTCGCCGAAGCCGCCGCCACCCGGCTGGTGCTGCCGCCCAGGACGCTGCACCTGCGCCGACGCATCGAGCAAGCCGCCATGGAAGCCGCCGTACCCCTGGCCGCTGCCTACGAGCAGCAATCGGCACCCGGTATCGCTAGCCTGGTGCGCGCCGGCCTGGCGGCGACCATCAGCAACTGGCCGCCGCTGAGCGTACTGCTCGAACCCACGGCGGCGCGGCGCATCGTCGAACCGCGCATCAGCCGCACCATCGCCTTGGCGCACTCTCAGCACAAACCCCTGTCGTTCGCTGCCGGTTGCCTGCGCGACCTGGTGCGCAGCGTGCTGATCGACCTGGTCAACAGCGGCCGCTGGCGGGGCGAACTGATCGGCAAGGAGGCCGAGCCGCTGGAGTCGGTGCTCGGCGTTCAGCTGGCGGTCTGAGCGCGCGCCTGCCCGCCAGCTGCAGCCGACTCGCGCAGGCGCTGTTGGGTGCGCTGCGGGTTCAGGGTGGCCAGGCCCACCAGCCCGGCCACCACCAGCACCGCGCCGCACACCAGGAAGCCCTGGGCATACCCCGCCGGGTGTTCGCTACCCGCACCTTGTACCAGCAAGCCGGTCACCACCGGCGCTGCCAGCCCGGCCAGCGAGGCGATGCCGTTGCCCATAGCGAGGATGCCGCCGCGCTGGGCCGCCGGGGTGAACTCGGCGAGCATTGCCGGCCCCACGGAATACATCACCAACGCCAGGCCACCACTCAAAGTCAGCGCGGCGACCCTTGCGGCCGTGCCCAAGCCAGGCAGCATCAGCGACGCCGACAACAACCCGCCCAGTATCAGGCACACCGAAACGAACACGCCGCGTGCCACCCGTGACGTCACGCCGCGACGCATCAGGCGCTGGGAGAACCAGGCCAGCAGCAGGCTCAGCGGCGTGGTCACGACCACGAACATGATGAAGATGCGCCCGGTCTGCAGCGGGTCGATACCCAGGCCCACCTGCAGGTAACTGGGTACCCAGGTCAGGGTGAGAGCCAGCGACCAGTTGGCGGCGAAGTGGCACAGGTAGTTGCCCAGCACGCTGGGGTCGCCCAGCAGCCTGCGATAGGGAACAGCCGGCTCATCGGCCTTGAGCTGGCTGGCACGCAGGCGCTCGAGGGTGCCCTCCTGGCCCAGCCGCCACCACAGCAGGCACCAGACCAGGCCGATCAGCGCAAGGATGATGAAATTGGTGCGCCAGCCGTAATGCAGGCTGACCCAGGGGATCATCGCCCCCGCCACCAGCAGGCCCATGGCACTGCCGGCATGCAGCAGGGCCACCGGCAGGTTGCGCCGGTCGTTGGGGAACCACTTGTACAGCGCATGGGTGGCCACCGGCGATGCCGGCCCCTCACCAATGCCCAGCAGCACCCGGCAGGCGACGATGGCCCACAGTGAGGTGGCAAACAGCATCGGCAGCTGGATCACTGCCCAGAACAGGCCCATGCCCAGCAGCAAGGTGCGGGTGGGGCGCCGGTTGGCCATGAACCCACCGACCACGGCGGAGATCGCGAAAAACCAATGCAAGGCGCCGCCGATCAGGCCGAACTCGGTGGCCGTCAGGCCCAGTTCGGCGCTCATCGGCACCGCCACCAGGCCGATCACCACCTTGTCGAGAAAGTTGACCAGCATCAGCAGGGCCAGCAGCGCGGCCACCAGCCAGGCGGTACGGGGGTTGGGCAAGGAAGAATCCGCAGTCATGGCGAGTACTCTTGTTATTGTTGTGGGGTGTTGCAAAAAGGCCGCCGCAAGGGCGGCCCGTCGTTCAGGCAGGCATCAGCACGCCTTTGGCGATGGTGTTGCGCTGGATCTCGCTGGTGCCGGTAAGGATACGCATCATCCGCGTGGCGCGGAAAATCCACTCCACCGGGTGGCCCTGCATCAGGCCGGCGCCGCCGTGCACCTGCACCGCCTTGTCGGCGATGCGGAAGGCAGCCTCGGAGACAAACAGCTTGCACATCGGCGCCTGGGTGCGGATATCGCCCCCTGCGTCGTTCACCTGGGCGGTGGCGTAGACCATGCTGCGCGCAGCGTGCAGCTCGGTGGCCATGTCGGCGATCATGTGGTTGACCGCCTGGAACATGGCGATCGGCTGGCCGAACTGCTTGCGGCTGCGTGCATGCTCGATCGACAGGTTCAGCGCCAGGCCGGCCATCCCCAGCAGGGTCGGGCAATGCAGCAGGCGGTTGAGGGTGATGCGCCCCATCGCCAGTTTGAACCCCTGCCCCTCTTCACCGATCAGGTTGGCCGCGGGCACGCGCACTTGGTCAAGCACGATGTCGCCGTGGGCACCGCCACCGGACATCACCGAGTAATCGCTGTCGATTCGCACACCTGGGGCGTTGAGGTCGACGAAGAACGCCGAAATGCCCTGGGCGCCCTTCCCCGGCCCGGTCACCGCCAGCAGCACCGCCAGGTCGGCGTAGGTGGCGCCCGAGATGTAACGCTTGCTACCGCTGAGCACATAGTGGTCGCCGTCGCGGCGGGCCTGGGTAGTAATGGCGGTGGCATCGGAGCCGGCCTCGGCTTCGGTCAGGGCAAAGCACACAGCCTTTTCAGCGCGGCACACTGGCTTGAGAAAGGTCTCGACCTGGTAGGGGCTGGCCACCTTGAACAGGTGGCCGACCCGCGGCGGCCCCGACAGCTCGCCCAACACGTGTGAGGCGAGCATGGAGCCTGTCAACACCGTGGCTTCCTTCACCGCGCACAGGTCGGCCACGTTCAGGCCGGCCCCACCCATGCTCTCGGGCAGCATGACGGTGTACAGGCCCTGCTCACTGGAAAGCTTCCATACCTGCCGCAGCACCGCCTGGGGATGCGGGCGCGCCCAGTCCAGCTGTGCCTGCTGCTCCAGCGGGCGTACCTGATCGCGGACGAAACCCTCGATCGCTTCGATAATCTGCGCAGCCTTTGCACTGGGTTGATACATGATGATTCTCCCTGGTCAGATACGACGTTCGCTGTGTTGCCAGTAAGTGTCCCGGACCAGGCGGCGCACCACCTTGCCATTGGGGTTTTTCGGCAGTTCCCTGACAAAGTCGACGCCGCGGGGCTTCTTGAAACCGGCCAGCGCACGACCGCAACGTTCGATCAGCTCGGCGGCCTCCAGCTGCGCCCCGGGCTTGAGCACCACGACCGCGCGTACCGCTTCGCCCCACTGCGCATCAGGCACGCCGACCACTGCTACCTCGAACACTTCGGGGAAGCCGTAAATCACTTGCTCGACTTCGCTGGGGTATACATTGAACCCGCCGGAAATGATCATTTCCTTCTTGCGATCGACGATGAACACGTAACCCTGCGCATCGACCTTTGCCAGGTCGCCGGTGAGGTAGTAGCCGTCACGCATGACTTCGGCGGTGAGCGCCGGGGCGCGCCAATAGCCCTGCATCACGTCCGGGCCCTTGACCACGATCTCGCCGACTTCGCCGGGGGCCACATCCTCGAACGCCTCGTTGACCACCCGCAGGTCGGTCTCGAAGTAGCACCGCCCGCAGGAGGCCAGGCGCTGATAGTCGCCGTCTTCCACCAGGTGGTCCTGCTCGGTCAGCACCGTGACCAGCGAGCAGGTTTCACCGGCGCCGTAACCTTGCACGAGAATGGGCCCGAACAGTTCAATGGCTTTCTTCACCAAGGCTGGCGCCATGGGCGCGGCACCGTACATGACCAGCTTCAGGCTGGACAGGTCGAAACGCTCGACGCCGGGGTAATTCACCAGCCGGTTGATCATCGCAGGCACCAGAAACAGCCGCGTCACCCGCTCGCGCTGGATGGTCTCCAGTAACAGGCGGTCGTCGTAACGATCGAGCAGCAAGTTACAGGCGCCCACCGCCAGCAGCGGCATGATCTGCATGCCGCTGGCATGGGTGATGGGCCCCACGTGAGCCATGACGTCACCGGGCCCGGAACGCCGTGTGGGGCTGGCGATGCTCTTGCGCACCAGCGCCTTGCGGTTGCCGAACGACAGCATGGCGGCCTTGAGCACGCCTGAGCTGCCGGAGGTGTAATGCAGCACGGCCAGCGCATCGTCGGCCGGGTCCAGGCCCAGCGCTGCTTCGCTGCCGCGCTCAAGCAACGCGGCATACCCCAGGTCACCGCCCTCGCCCTCCAGCACGATCAATTGGCGCAGCAACGGCAACTCCGCGCGCCGCGTTGCCAGCGCCTGGGCAAAGGTGGCGTCGGTGATCAGTGCAACGCTGCAGGAGTCTTCCAGCACCCGCACCACTTCATCCAGTGACAGCCGCGCATTGATCGGCACCTTGACCATCGCCGCCTTGTACAGCGCCACTTCCGCTTCCACCAGCTCCACGCGGTTGGCGGCGAGGATAGCCACATGCTCGCCCACGGCCACGCCCAACGAGCCCAGCCCGGAGGCAAGGCGGTTGCTGCGGCGTTCCAGTTGGGCGTAAGACACGCGTGTCTGGCTGTCCGCCACGGCGATGTGGTCCGGCCAGTAGCGGGCACTTCGGGTAATGATCGTTCCAAGGTTCACGTTATTGTTCTCGTCGACAGGAAGACATCGACGATGCTAATCAGCCGTGCGCGTGCAGATGAAATACAAGATTCAGATGTCGGCCATAACGTAATTAGCTGGCGCACTGGCCTGACGTGCTGGGGCTGGCGCTCGGTCGGGATGTGGCAGTCATTGGTTGCGGCAGCGTTGTCGTCAGTACCGGCCTTCAGGTGGCCGCCATGGGTCGTAAGCGCTGGTCCGCCTATGAATTCAATGACACGGCGGTATCGAATACCGACAACGGCAGATAGGCCAATGTAAGGGAAGCGTAGAGCCGGCGTGACTGTGCAAAGAAAGCTGCCAACGACAAGGTGATCATGGCCAGATCCAAGACTGCCCATAGCTGAAATGCTGAGGCACGGAAGAACACGATATTGATCACACTGCCTAATCCGAGGTACGTACAAATCGCCAATAAAGCGTACCGCCCATCCTGCTCAAAGTAGACCTGAAGGCCATCCAGTTCGTCCTCGCTGCGGCTTGGAAGGATCAACGCCGCAGCGGTGAATAGCGCGAGGGTCAGACTGACCAGAAGCAAGAACTCTCCGAATGAAAATTCCTTCTTGATGGTCGAGAGGTCATTGAGGGCCCACCAGAATTGCAGTTGGAAAAGAAAAAGCGTGAAAGCCCATGCAAGAGCTACCCAGTCTGGCCTGGCCGTGCGGCGGATCCGAAAAACGGTGATGAGGCCCAACAGGATCCTGGTTATGGACAAACCCAGTACCATCGAAAGCACAGTCACCAGAACTGTGAAGTTGGCCACCAAAGCCTCCTCGAATGTACGCTCGCTATCGTGAAGCGCACCGTTAATGGCCATTCCCGCTCGCCGCAGCATCCCAGGCTCTCGGGTGATGAATTATTGCCCCTCGGCGGGAGGCGGATAAGCGGCGGCCCGCACCACAGACGTCGTCAGTTTTTGGCCGCGTCGCATGCTCGATTACATCAACCGTGATGATCAGGCGATGCAGATTCTGAACATTGAGGGACAGATGCCAGCGCTCAATATCTCCCTTGTCTATCGAAATCAGGAGCTTCTAACACGAGAAGCCCGGTTGCTCGCTGATGAGCTTGTGTATATGTTCACCCACCCACGGGCGCAGAGGAATGACGATTACTGACATGTCACGACTCAAAGTAGTCAGAAGGATAGTCGACCGTCAGCTACGGTTCGAACTCGGTCAGTGGTGACCGGCTGGGTGCTCGCGTAATCCTGAAATAGCATGGACTATTCACATTCAAGATGGCGCACTCGCGGTGAGCATATCCATGGATCGAAAAACAATCCCGTCAGCCACCACTGATTGGGTCATACGCAGCACTACACCTGGCAGTGTGGAGCGCATCGACCTCGCCTGAACGCTCAACCCCACACAGGTACCTGGCCCCGTCAAGGCTCGCTTCAAACGCCTCAAGCCCGGCGTATATCTGCTGCAACCCATCAATCTGCCCCATCACTTCCAGCTTCTTGTCGGCAATGGCTTTGCCTGCCAATTTCCAGGGCACATCAACCCCCCGGTGCCCCTGCAGGATCGCCTGCAGTTCCTTGAGTTTGAAACCCAGCTGCTGTGCGCATTTGATGAACGTCAGCAGGTCAACGCTATGCTGGTTGTAGACGCGATACTGCCCTTGGCGCTGGGCCGGTGGCAGCAGGCCGATCGCTTCATAGTGGCGGATAGTCTTGACCGTGGTGCCCGACAGCCGGGCGGCTTTGCCGATGTACATGAACGTCCTTTTTCGTACGGGTGCGGCGCATCTTTGCACAGCGCAGCCGGCTCGGGAACACAGTGGGCCAGATCAGCGGCTGGCGATGCCTTGGGCCTGCCTCAGCCAGGCTGCGCGCCGCTGCGGGCTGGAGCCCAGTATCGGCCCGAACATCAGGGTGTTCAGCGGTTTGATGCCGCAGAATTGCAACGTGGTCTTGCGTACCTGGTGTAGACCCGGCATGCGATAAACCCAGCGGAAGTACCACGCAGGTGTATCCATCGTCACCAGCAGGTGCGCTGTTCGGCCTTTGAGCAACGGGTCGGGAAAGGCTTTGCCGGCCTGATAGCGAAACGCAAAACCTGGCAAGAATACCCGGTCGAAAAAACCTTTCATCAAGGCCGGAATACCGCCCCACCAAATGGGGTAGATAAAGGCCAGGTGCTCGGCCCAGGTGATATCGGCCTGGGCCTTGAGCAGGTCGGGCTCCAGTGGCTGCGTCTGCCTGTAGCCTGCGCGCAGCACCGGGTCGAAGTTCAAGGCACCAAGCCGTAACACTCGTACATCATGACCGGCACTTCTGGCTGCATCGACATAACACTCAGTCAGCGCGCCACAGAAACTCTCCCCCGACGGGTGCCCTAGCACCACCAGCACACGCTTGCTCATCGTCACTTCACCCTGAACATGAAGCCTCCAGGGTAAAGCCTGCCCCTAGAGGGAGAGTCAATGGCCCCGGGGCCAAGCGGCGAAAGCTGCCGGCCTGCCATGCACAGGCGTCAACGCAGGTAGTCCTGCACCCACTTCACCCAACAATCGGCGCCTATCTTCACCAACGCGTCGTTGAAGTCGTAATGAGGGTTGTGCACCGAGCAACCATGGAACTCGCCCGTACCGTTGCCCAGCATGAAGTAACAGCCTGGCCGTGCCTGCAGCATGTAGGCGAAGTCTTCGGTGCCCATGACTTTCCTGGGCATCTTGTCCAGCATGGCACCGTCGGCGAACAAAGGCCGCAGGCTTTCCCGTAGCAACGCGCTTTCGTGATCGCTGTTGCACAACGCTGGCGCCAGTTGGGTGATTTGCACCTCGATCTCCACGCCAAAGCTTTCGGCGTGCCCCCTGGCCAAGGCGTCAATGCGGCTGTTGATCTTCTGCTGGGTCTCGGCCGTGTCGGTGCGCACGCTCAGTAGCATGCTGGCCTCGTCAGGAATGATGTTGTAGACGGTGCCAGCCTGGATCATGCCGATGCTGATAACGGCATAGTCCTCGACGCTCAAGTTGCGCGACTTGATAGTCTGGATGCCACTGATCAGGCTGTTCAACGCCATCACCGGGTCTACCGACAGTTCCGGCATCGCCCCGTGCCCGCCTTTGCCGGTAATACGAATGCTGACCCGCTCGGAGGACGCCATGGTCGGCCCGGCCTGTACCACACAGGTGCCCACCGGCATGCCGGGCATGTTGTGCAGCGCATACACCGAGTCACACGGGAAGCGCTCGAACAGGCCGTCATCGATCATCGCCTTGGCCCCGGCCAGGCCCTCTTCGTCCGGCTGGAAGATCACGTTCAACGTGCCGTTGAAGCTGCGTGTGGTAGCCAGTTGCGCAGCGGCTGCCAGCAGGATGGCGGTATGCCCGTCATGGCCACAGGCATGCATGCGGCCGGGGATCTTGCTGGCATGCGCGAAGGGGTTTTTCTCGCTCATGGGCAATGCGTCCATGTCTGCCCGCAGGCCGATGCTGCGCGGGCTGTCCCCTGCTTTCAATACGCCGACCACCCCATGGCCGCCTACGTTGCGATGCACGTCATAACCCCAGGCCTGCAACTTGTCGGCCACCAACGCCGCCGTGTCCGGGGTGTCGCCGCCAAGCTCCGGCGCGGCATGAATCTGCCGGCGAATCACGACGAACTCATCCAGTTCAGCCGCCGGGGCCTGAGATTGGTTGCTCGGGAAAGTAGTCATGTTCAAAGTGCCCATGTCACTCGCATCCTTTGTTTTCGGGGAAGTATTTGAGGCAAGCCAGGCTGACAACGCCGCCGGCCAACAGGAAGTAGGCCGGCGCCATCGGGGTGCCGAGCGCAGCAATCAGCCAGGTCGCCACCAGCGGCGAGAACCCGCCGAAAATCGTCACGCCCAGGCTGTAGCTGACCGAGGTGCCGAACGAGCGCCGCGCTTTCGGGAAGCCCTCCATCATCAGCGCAAAGAACGCACCGGCACCGATGCAGGTCGGCAGGATCAGGACCGCCACGCACATCATGGCCAGGCCCATGTGCTGCACCTGCCCAAGCAGGTAGAACACCGGCAGGGTCAGCACCACCGGCGTGGCAACCGTCCACCCCAGCAGGCGCTTGCGCAGCTGGTACTTGTCGGCAAACTTGCCCGCCAACGGGCAGATGACCGCCATGCAGCCGCTGCTGATACAGGCAATCGCCATTGCGCTGCCGGCCGGGTAATGCAAGGCCGTGGTCAGGTAGGTGGGCATGTAGAACACGAACAGGTACATGCCGATGGTCGAGCTGGCCATCAGGCCGATACCCTGGGCGATACGTTTGAGCAGCTCGGCGTCCAGCACATGGTCGGCCTTGTGCGCCGGGGCGGCCTGATGGGTTTCTGGCAAACGCGTGCGAATGTACCAACCGACCGGGCCGATCAGCAGGCCGAACATGAACGGTACCCGCCACCCCCAGCTTTCCAGGGCCGCAGGGTCGAGCAACTGGCTGAGGGCAAAGCCAAAGCCGGCCCCCAGCAATGCGGCGTACCCTTGGCTGGCGGCCTGCCAGCTGACGTTCTGGCAACGGTTGCCCACCGCACTGGACTCCATCAGGAACACCGAGGCAGTACCCACCTCCCCGCCTGCCGACATGCCCTGGATGAGCCGGCCAACCACCAGCAACAGCGTTGCGAAAATGCCGATCTGCGAATAGGTGGGCGCAAACGCGATCAGCGCAGTACCCAGGGTCATCAGCCCGATGGTCAGGCTCAATGCCGCCTTGCGCCCGCGCCGGTCGGCATAGCGACCGATGACCATCGCCCCCACCGGGCGCATCAGGAAACCGACACCGAAGGTGGCCAGCGACATCAGCAACGAAGCCATCGCCGACTCGGAGGGGAAGAAATGCTTGCCGATCAGCACAGCGAAAAAGCTGTAGATCGTGAAGTCGTACATTTCCAGTGCATTGCCCAGCGAGCAGGCAATCAAGGTTTTACGTGAGGAAGATGCCTGCGCGGCTGAATGCGCGCCCGTCTGCATGAGGGGCGGTGCGGGTAGCGGTGTAGTCATTGTTATCTCCGATGGCAATTCGCGGCGTGCAGCGAATATCGGCCAATCGGGCACCCAACACACTTGCAGTTTAGGCATGTGGCTAACCATTGGTTAATTGACCGGACCGCTCGCTGACCAATTTGCCCCCAACTGGCGCACAGATTGCCTTGCCTCTGCGCGCTGCCCCGTTAGTGCTCACTCAAGCGGGCAGCAAGCGCGGCCTCGCGCGTGTTCCAAGCCTGTCTAGCGCAGACCTTCTCGCCAACCGTAACGCCCCGCAGGGCCTTGATTAACCAAACGGCATGACATGGCCGAATAAGCAATCACGCTGCAACGTGCTGTTCATCGACGCTACAGCCACCACATCACTGTGCTGGCCTGGAGTCGTGAATGAATACTCGCACTACGTCGTTGCTGTTGATGATCCAAGGGGCATGCCTTGCCGCGCAGGCACAGGCCGAGGGCTTTCCGACGCTCGGCCGGATCGCGCCGGGTTTTGGTTATTACGGGGTGGATAACGGTTTCGATGACAAGCTCAAGGTCTACGGCACCGTGGATGCATTCGCCAGCTATCACGACTCGCAGCACCACTCGGGCTTTCGCCTGGCCGGCGGCGGCGCCTGGACCAACAAGGTCGGGCTGTATGCCCGCAAGGGGCTGAACCCCGACACCGTGCTGGAGCTGGACGTCGAGGAAGGTTTCAACGTGAATGGCAAAGCCCTGGAGGGCACCTGGGACACCATTGGTACCCTGCGCCTGGCAACGGTCGCCCTGCGCTCGCGCACCCTGGGCAAGCTTGAGTTCGGCAAGACCTACAGCATGGGCACGCCCACCTACGCCGACCCGTTCCTGGCCACCTACGGCTCACCCTACACCTACCTGGCCCTGCCGGCCGCCGGCAAGGGCGCTTTTTACCTGGACCTGCGCCCCAAGCACACCCTGGCCTACACCAGCCCGAACCTGAACGGCTTCAGCATCGGCACCGCGCTAAGCTTCGGCTTCGACGATGCCGCCAGCCAGGGGCGCACCGTGCGTGGCGGCGGCGCCAGGCTGCAATACCGCAACAGCCGGGTGATGCTGCTGGCCTCCTACAACCTGTATTACAGCGACCCCTGGGACGACGCTGGCACTTCACGTCAGACCGCCAACTACTACAAAAGCCTGTCGGCGTTCTACGATTTCGGCCCGCTGGCCACCAGCGTGACCTGGCAGCGCCAGGACGTAGACCAGGCCGGCACGCCCAGTACCACGCTGTACACCTTCGGCGTGATGGCGCCCGTCGGCGAGCTGGATGTGCTGCGCCTGGCCGTGATGCAACGCCAGGTCACGGCCCGCGACAAGGACGCAGCAGGGGTGATGATCGGCTATGACCATTTCATCAACCCACGCTGGGCCGTCTATGGACGGCTGGGCCTGATTGCCAACCAGCGTGCGTCGTCGGTGACCTACGCCGGCACCCCGGTGGATCAGGTTGGCGACAACCCCAGCAATGTCTCGCTAGGCATGTACTACCACTTCTGAGGCCACGGGGCGGGTTTGCCTGAGCACCTGCCCGCGCAAGCTGTGGAACAGCTCCTGGGCAGGCGCCGTAAGGCTGTGGCGGTCGATACAGACCAGGTTGATGGGGTAGTCCGGAATCAGCTCCTGCACGGCCATGGCCACGTACTCGCAATCCACGCCAAAGGTGAACCCCCGGTCCACCGCCAGCTCGCTGATGGTCATCAACGATTCGGTGTTCTTCAGCAGCTTGAGCGCCATCATCACCGAGGTGCACTCAATGGTGTTCTGCGGCACCTGAAGGCCGTTGACCTCGAACAGCTGGTGAAACTGCGAAGCCTGGTCCGACAACTCGTCCAGGCTGATCCAGTGGCCGTACTGCAAGGTGCGCAGCGACTTGGAAAACTTTTGTGCGTTGGACGCGTGGCAAATCACCCTGCCCTTGATACTGCCCAGCGCCTCCCAGTCCAGGCTCAGCCGGCTCAGCGGTTGCTGCGAGGTAATGGCAAAGTCCAGGCTGCCGTCGCGCAGGCGTTGCAGGATCTGGGTGGGGCGCAAGTCGGTGATGGTGATCTTCACCCGCGGGTACTTGCGGCGGAACGCCAGGATGCTCTCATCGACACCATCGAGCATCGCCGTCAGCGATGTGACCCCGATCGACACCGCGCCCAGCGCGGCATCCTGAATGCTCGCCGCTTCGATCTGCAGGCGACGGATGCTCTCCACCACGAGGTTGGCGTGGCGGATGACGCGCTTGCCTTCCTCGGTAAGGGCCATGCCTTTGTGGGACCGCTGCAACAGGCTGAAACCGACCTCCCGTTCCAGGTCCTTGATCGAACGACTCAGCGCAGGCTGGGTAATGTGCATGAGCTTGGAAGCTTCAAGGATGCTGCCTGCGTTGTGGATGGCGACCAGCGCCTTGAGTTGATGCAGTTTCAACCGTCTTTTCCCTTGTTGTTATCGGGTCGGTATGAAATAGGCTTTGGTGACCCTGGCAGGCCCTGACTGAAAGGCCTGGCGGCTAAACGTGAGGCAACGTGGCCAGCACGCTCGCCGCGTCACTGACCTCGAACTTGCCAGGCGCTTCGACAGCAAGGTGTTTGACAACCAGGTTGTCGACCACCATGGCGTAACGCAGCGAACGGCGCCCCAACCCACGCGCCGACAGGTCCTGGATCAGGCCCAGTGCGTCGCTGAATTCGCCGTTACCATCGCCGATCATCCTCACCGCTTCGCCCACCTGCAGGCTATTGCCCCAGGCATTCATGACAAAGGCATCGTTCACGGACACGCAGAGAATTTCGTCAACGCCCGCGGCGAACAACGCTTGTGCCTCAGCGACATAACCCGGGACGTGGCGTTCGGAGCAGGTAGGCGTGAACGCGCCGGGCAAACCGAAAACAACCACTTTTTTCTGCTTGCAGCGCTCGTGAACGGAAAAGGCATTGGGGCCGATCGCGCAGGCGCCTTCGTCATTGTTGTACTCGTACAGCGTAACGTCGGGCAGTAGATCGCCAGTGTTGATCATCGTGGTCTCCTGGGTGCGTTGATGGCCGGGCACGCCATGATGCCGCAGTCCACCAGGCCAGGTACACCATGCCCGCCGCAACGTGCGTTCAACGCGCCAATATCGCCTGGGTATGGTCGATGGAAGGAACGGGCACCAGCACACGCCGAGCCGCCAGCCATTCCCGCATGCGCGCCGTGTCGAAAATCTGCCCCTCTTCCATCATCACCAGGATGAGCGCTTGTGACATTCGGTAACATCCACACTGGGAACAATGCCGCTCTTCCCATCCTTGGGTGCACTCAACGGATTGCGCCTGTCCCGCGCAAATCAGACAACTCATGTAAGCCCCCTTTTGTTTTTGTCCATGGAGGTGAGCGCAAGGTTACGAAAATCGTATGCCAAGCGCTGTACATGAGATTTCCATGCCAACTTTTAATTCCCTCCCTTTTCAGAGCGAAATTGGGTGCCATGAGCCGCAGGCTCAGCCGGCTTGGGCCAGCTGCACCTGCAGAAACGCCATCAATGCCCCCGCCGCAGGTGACAAGCTGCGCCCCTTGCGGGTGAGCATGCCGATGTGCCGCTCTACCTTGGGCTCGACAAGCAGTACGAACACCAGCTTGTCGTTCTCCTGCGGAAAGGCGAGATACGGCAAGGTGCTGATCCCCACCCCCTCCTCCAGCATGGCGATCAACGAAATCATGTTGGAGATGAACAGCCGGCTGTGCGTCAGCAAACCCTCGGCCTCGGTGCCTGCCAGCAGTTGCGAGGTACCATTGCGGATCATCGGCACGCCTTGCAACTGCGCCCAATGCAGCGGATCACCCGCCTGCGCCAACGGGTGGTCGCTACGGCACACCACGCCCACCTGATCGTTCACGATCGAGGCAAATTCAAGCTGCTCATCGTCCATCCACAAGCTGCTGATGCCGAAGTCCACCTGCCCTTGGGCCAGCAACTGCTGCACACGTTCGGCGGTGCCATCCTGGATGCTGACCTGCACGTTCGGGTGTGCGGCCACAAAGCGGGCCAGCGGCCCTGGCAGCATGCGGCTGGCCACCGATGGCACGGTGGCGATGCTGACCTGGCCGATTTCATGCCGGGCAAGCAGCGTGGCTTCACGGGCGATACGGTCATGGTGCTCGATCAAGCCGCGAAACAACGGCAGGCAATGCTCGCCGAAGGGCGTCAGCTCTACCCGCCCCCCGCCCTTCTCGACCAGTGCCTGGCCCAGCTTCTGCTCCAGTTCGCGCACGGCCAGGGATATCGCCGGCTGGGTGCGAAAGGCCTGGCGGGCGGCGGCATGGAAGCTCTTGAGTTCGGCGACCAGTACGAAGTAGCGCAACTGGGCGATCTTCAGCTCGGGCAACATGGTTAGCATTCCTTATCAAAGCATTTTTTTTATTAATTTTTATTTGCTTCATATTGCTCGCATGATGAATGCCATGCAAACAGAGGCGTTCATCCATGTCACACAAGACCTACAACAACTACATTGATGGCCAGTGGTGCGAAGGCCACACCACCCAGGGCAACTACAGCCCTTCGGACACCGGCGACCTGATCGGCCAGTACCATCAGGCCAGCGCCGAACAGGCCCGCCAGGCCATCCAGGCCGCCCGCGCCGCACAACCGCAGTGGGCCGCCAGCGGCCTGGAAGCCCGTCAGCAAATCCTGATGGCCATTGGCGACGAACTGATTGCCCGCAAGGAAGAGCTCGGCGAACTGCTCTCGCGAGAAGAAGGCAAGCCCCTGGCCGAAGGCATCGGCGAGGTCAACCGCAGCGGCCAGTTCTTCCATTACTACGCCGCCGAAATACTGCGCCAGATGGGCGAGACCGCCGCCTCGGTGCGCGCCGGGGTCGACATCGAAGTGCATCGCGAACCGGTGGGTGTGGTGGGCATCATCACCCCATGGAACTTCCCCATGGCCACCGCCGCCTGGAAAATCGCCCCGGCCCTGGCCTTCGGCAACGCCGTGGTGTTCAAGCCGGCCAACCTGGTGCCGGCCAGTGCCTGGGCACTCACCGAGATCATCAGCCGCCAGGGCTTGCCCAACGGCACCTTCAACCTGGTGATGGGCAGCGGCGCCGACGTCGGCGAAGCCCTGGTGCAGTCCGCCGACATCGATGCCCTGACGTTCACCGGTTCGCTGCAGACTGGCCGGCGCGTGGCGGTCGCCACCGCAGGTAACCTGGTGCGCTGCCAGCTGGAAATGGGCAGCAAGAATGCCTTGGTGGTCATGGATGACGCCGACCTGGACCTCGCCGTGGAGTGCGCGCTCAACGGTGCCTTCTTCGGCACCGGGCAGAAGTGCACGGCCTCGTCACGGCTGATTGTCTGCGACGCCATCCACGACCGCTTCGTCGAGGCCCTGCGCCAGCGCATGCGCCAGCTCAAGGTCGGCCATGCCCTGGCGGCCGGCGTACAGATCGGCCCGGTAGCCGACGCGCGCCAGCTGGAACAGAACCTCGCCTACCTGCAGCTGGCCCAGGCCGAAGGCGCAACCCTTATCGAAGGTGGCGAACGCCTGCAACTGGAGAGCGACGGCTACTACATGCGCCCGGCGCTGTTCATCAACAGCCGCAACGACATGCGCATCAACCGCGAGGAGGTGTTCGGCCCCATCGCCTGCGTGATCCGCGTGCGCGACTTCGAAGAGGCGCTGGCCACACTCAACGACACCGAATACGGCCTCACTGCCGGCATCATCACCCAGTCGCTGCGCCACGCCAGCCAGTTCAAGCGCCGTGCCCAGACCGGCTGCGTGATGGTCAACCTGCCCACCGCCGGCACCGATTACCACGTGCCGTTCGGCGGCCGCAAAGCCTCAAGTTTCGGCCCACGGGAACAGGGCCAGTACGCCCGTGACTTCTACACCGTGGTCAAGACCACCTACCTGCGGCCCTGAAGGAGTACACGCCATGCACGACCTCTTGATGATCGACGGCCTGCAGTACTCCAACTGGAGCCCGGAAATATTCCAGCAGATGCAGGCCGGTGGCCTGAGCGCGGTGCACGCCACCATCGCCTACCACGAGAACGCCCGCGAAACCCTGTCGCGCCTGGGCGAATGGAACCGCCGCTTCGAGACCTGGCCCGAGCTGATCCGCCCGGTGCGCACGGCCAGCGACATCCGCCTGGCGCACGAGGAAGGCCGGGTGGGGATATTCTTCGGCTTCCAGAACTGCTCGCCGATCGAGGACGACATCGCCCTGGTGGAAGTCTTCCGCCAGCTCGGGGTGTTCGTCATGCAGCTGACCTACAACAACCAGAGCCTGCTGGCCAGCGGCTGCTATGAGCGCGAAGACAACGGCATCAGCCGCTTTGGCCGCCAGGTGATCGCCGAAATGAACCGCGTCGGCATGCTCATCGACATGTCCCACAGCGCTGAACGCAGCACCCTGGAGGCCATCGAGCTGTCGAGCCGACCGGTGATCATCTCCCACGCCAACCCAGCCAGCTTCCACGCCGCCAAACGCAACAAGTCCGATGCGGTGCTGCGCGGCATCGCTGAATCCGGCGGGCTGCTGGGCTTCAGCACCTACCCGTTCCACCTCAAGGGTGCCTCGGAGTGCAGCCTGGAAAGCTTCTGCGACATGGTCGCGCGCACCGCCGACCTGATGGGCGTTGAGCATATCGGCATCGGCACCGACCTGTGCCAGGCGCAACCGCTGGCCGTGCTGGAATGGATGCGCAACGGCCGCTGGAGCAAGGACAAGGACTACGGCGAAGGCTCCAAGGATAACGCCAACTGGCCAGCGCCCTTGCAGTGGTTCCGCGACAGCCGTGACTTCGGCAACATCGCCCAGGGCCTGCGCGCCCGTGGCTTTGCCGAACAGGACGTGGCCAACATCATGGGCCTGAACTGGTTGCGCCTGCTGGAGACTGCCACCACGGCACAGGCCTGAGCCCCTTGCACGGACAGCATCAACAATAACAACAATCGCAGGTTCCGGAGGCTTCATGAAAAACCCAACCACCCTGCAGGCTGAAGGCCAGGCCATGGGCCTGCCAATGGCACGCGACATCGACTGGCCGCTGTTCGTGATCAGCGGCGGGTTCCTCGGCGCCTTCCTGCTGGCGGCACTGATCGACATCGACAGCGTGTCGGCGCTGGTCAATACCCTGTTCGCCTGGTCGACCAGGTTCTTTGGCCTCTACTGGCAAGTGCTGATGCTGGCTACCTTCGCCGTCAGCCTGTTCATCGGCTTTTCCAGATGCGGGCGCGTACGCCTGGGCGGCGTCACCCAGCGCCCGGACATCAGCACCTTCAACTGGATCGCGGTGATCATGTGCGCCCTGCTGGCAGGTGGCGGCGCCTTCTGGGCCGCTGCCGAACCCATGATGCACTTTGCCAGCCCGCCCCCCTTGTTCGCCGGCCTGCAACCGCACAGCGAAGCGGCGGCCACCGCGGCACTGGCGCAATCGTTCGTGCACTGGGGCTTTCTCGCCTGGGCCGTGCTGGGCAGCCTGCTGGCAATCGTGCTGATGCACCTGCACTACGACAAAGGCCTGCCGCTGGCACCACGCACCCTGCTTTACCCGCTGTTCGGCGAGCGGGCGCTCAAAGGCCCGATCGGCACCCTGGCCGACGCCACCTCGATCATCGCCGTGGTCGCCGGCACCATCGGCCCGATCGGCTTCCTCGGCCTGCAGATCAGCAGCGCCATGCATGCGGTTTGGGGCTTGCCCAACGATATCGTCACCCAGTCGCTGACCATCGTCCTGGTCACGGCCATGTACACCGTCTCGTGCCTGGTGGGCCTCAAGGGCATCCGTTTTGTCAGCGAGATCAACGTCTGGCTGATGATCGGCCTGGCGCTGTTCATGGTGGTGTTCGGGCCGACGCTGTTCATCCTCGGCGGCTTCCCGACGGCCTTTGCCCTGCATGTGGAGCACTTCATCCCGATGGCGATGTTCCGCGCCGACCCCAAGTGGCTGGACTGGTGGACGGTGTTCTACTGGGGCTGGTTCATCGGCTACGCGCCCATGGTGGCACTGTACGTCGCACGGATCTCGCGGGGCCGCACCATTCGCGAGATCATCATGACACTGTCGATCATCGCGCCGCTGGTGACCATGTTCTGGTTCACCGTGGTGGGCGGCACCGGTATCGGCCTGGAGCTGCAAACGCCAGGCATCGTCACCGCCCACGGTACCCAGCCCGAGGACCTGCTGCTGGGGGTGACTCAGAACCTGCCACTGGGTGGCCTGATCAGCGCGCTATTCCTGTTCCTGAGTTTCATCTCGGTGGCCACCAATGGCGATGCCATGGCCTTCACCGTAGCGCTGGCGATGTCCAGCAACGATAAACCGAAAAAATGGCTGTGCGGTTTCTGGGCCATCGGCATGGGCCTGGCAGCGGTGGTGCTGATCACCATCGGCGCTGGCGGCGTGACGGCCCTGCAGTCCTTTATTGTCATTACCGCGGTGCCGGTGTCGCTGGTGATCCTGCCAGCCTTGTGGGATGCAGTGCGCATCGCCCGGCACATGGCCCGCGAACAAGGCGTCTGAACATGATCCATCCAGGTACAACAACAATGCCCAACACCGTGCCTGCAATACCCGCGTTGCGCCCTGCCAGCCAGGTCATGGACCTGGCCCGGCTGGGCAGCCACTTCCAGAGCCCGCTGAGCTTCGTGCGCAGCAGCATGCGCCGGATGATGCAGCAGCACTGGCACATCCAGCGCAGCTGCTTCGACCTTGACGGCCAAGGCTTCGGCACCGCGATCTACCGCATCGACACGCCGCATGGCCATTACCACTGCGTGATCTTCTCGGCCTACCTGCCGCCGGAAAAGCGCAGCGACCGGGTCATCGCCGACCAGTGGGACGTTACCTTCGTGCTGGTGAAGGGTGATGTCGATGCCGAGCAACTGGCCGACCTGCAGCGTAACGTGCCGCTGCAGGAGGCTGGCCGCTTCGATGCCCGTGTGCTGGTACTGTCACGGGCCAACCGTAGCTTGCGCAATTTCGACCGGTTCCTGGCGGCGCTGGCGGAGGGGCAACAGCCCGACCCAAGCCAGTTGGCCGAGGTCGGCTACCTGTATCGCACCACGGCGGTGTACGGCAACGGCAAGTTCGGCATCGCCGACTTTGGCTGCCTGCAGGATAACCCGGACTTCAACCAGCCGTTCAGTGCGCAGATGTTCACGGTCTACCTGCTGCGCCATTTCAGCATCGAGCAGATCAACCACATGGCCCAGGCACTCGACCCGCAGCGGGCAGTGCAACTGGCGCCGGCCCTGCAGCGCTACCTGGGGGTCGGCAACGCGACCGGGTTGGGCATGGCCCCGTTCCTGATCAACCACCCGCAACTGGTGGAACGCTGGATCAGCACCCGGGAAACCGCCCTGGCCCTGGTGTTGGCGCAGCCGGCCGACCCGGACCGGTTGGTGCGCCTGCAGGCACTGCTGGCACGCGCCCGCCTGCATGTGGAACAGTCCCGGACCGAAGACCAGCGCCAGCATGAGCAGAACCTGCAAACCTTGGCCGAGCTTGCTTTACTGACCACCTGGCTTGGCGCACAAGCCACCGGCGCGGGCCTTTGGTCGCGCCTGCTGGCCTGGGCTGAGGCACAGGCGGGGGTGGGCTGCCAGGAACTGCTGGCAAGCCTGCTGCTGGAGCTGTACCCCGAGCAGGTCACGCCACTGGCCGAGCACATGGGTGTCAACGAAAGCTGGCAGCTGGACGCGCAGATGCCCCTTGGGCAACTGCGCCAGCTCATCGAGCAGCAGTACGGCTGGGCGCTGGAGTACGACTTCAGTGCCGTGGATGCCGAGCACTTCTTCTGGTACCGCTCGGCCGAGAAAGAGGAGCCACGCCTGGGCATGCGCGCCGAGGAACCGGGGGCCGAAAAAGAAATGCAGCTGGGCATTGCCCGTAATATCCAACAGTGCCACGCCGCACTGCTGAAGCACCTGCAGCTGGAGCCTCAGGCGCTGACCGCGCACTTCCTGATCGCCCAACCGGCGTTCAAGGGCACGGTGCGCCGCCTGCAAGGCATGGCTCAGACGACCTACGGCGAAATCCGCGCCAACCTGCTGGCCCGTGACATGCTGCCGATTCACCTGCTGCGCTGCAAACTGGCGTTTTTCGGCGCGGGCAAGTTCGACCCCAAGTCGAGCCGCTGGGTGCGTATCACGCTGTTCCAGGGCGCACCGCTGGTGAGCGACATCGGCCAGCCGTTCGCAGACGACTGGAATTTCGCGGTCAGGCCGCAAGGGGAGCGTTGACCATGCGTGTGTCGCTTAACGAAATACAGGTGATGTGCCGCAAGGCCTTCGAAGGCATGGGCTTCGCCCCCGGCGACTGCGAGGACGCAGCCGAGCTGGTGGGCTGGCTGCAATTGCAAGGGCTGGATGGCGTGGGTGCGCTGGAAAAGGCCCTGCTCTATCTGCAAGCCGAAGCCGCCCAGCCATACGCCTTGAGCCACGAAGATGACGCCCTGCTGGTGATCGACGCCAAGGGGCAGAGCGTGTTGCGCTGCGCCGCCACAGTGGTGGAACTGGCGGTAGCCAAAGCCATGCGCAGTGGTCAGGCCGAGCTGCGCATCCACCACTGCCACAACCGCTTGCTACTGCTGGGTTACCTGAGCCGGGCAGCTGTGCAGGGGCTGCACGTGCAAGCCCGCTGGGAGGACGCCCGCCAGTGCCACCTGGCCGACTTTACCGCCGGGATCCAGCGCCCGGCACTGCTCAGTGAAGCCCGGCCCGCAGCTGATACGGCCGAGCAAGGCATCAGGGTACTGTTCAGCCGGCATGGCCAGACCGCAACGGCGCCAGCCAACCCGCAGAGCACCTTGCAGCAGGGCTTTACAGTCAACGAACACACCTGGCAACGGCTCAAGCAGCTGGCCGAACACATCCTCGTCGAAAGCACCGATGCCTCGCGCCGCCATGGCGCAGGCGGCGGCAGCGATGCTGACTGAAGCCGCTCAACACTCAGGAATCCAACCCATGAAACATGCAATCAAGACCGAGCTGTTCGCCTCTCGGGCCCCTCTGGAATGGGCGGTAGTCGGCAACGGTACGCTCTACACCGCGCAGATCCCCATCGACGCACAGGGGCAGGTGGTAGCTGGCGGCATCGAGGCGCAGGCCCGACAGACACTGGACAACCTGCGCCACACCCTGGAGGCCGCCGGCAGTTCGCTGGATGCCGTGACCCAGGTGCTAATCTATGTGACCGACCGCCAATACCTCGCCACCGTCAACAGCCTGTATGCCGACTACTTCCAGGCCCCCTACCCTAACCGCGCGGCAATCGTAGTGGCGGGGTTGGCACGTGAAGAAATGCTGGTAGAGCTGGTGGTGTACGCCTGCCTTTGAGAGCCTTGAGGGGCTCGCCTGGAGGTTTTCAGCGTCTGTGCGATCGAGCGCCGCCCGCGCGGCGCTCGATATACGCATCACATAAACCCCAAGACATGCACCCGGAACACTTCCTTTTTTTCCCCGCCAGGCACCGGCCCGTGCCCCATCTCGGTTCAAAACCCTCTCCCTGATCAAAAACGCCCATTTTTGATGCATCGGCCAAAGCCCCCCCCACAGCACCGGCCCGCAACGCCCCTCGCATTCCCGCATTTCCGGCACTGCCAAGCGTTTTCGGCACTTTCATTGCAAAGGCTGTTTGTGCCCAACGCACAGGCAATCAATCGCAACCGAGGCTTACGCCAGACACAGCACCCACTTACCCCAGCAAGGCAGCACCCTGAAATACGCAGATGAACCGCAATGAAGCTGCCGGCGACGGCGGCAAGGAGTGGGTATGTCCCGGGCTTTTTTCAATGAAATGTACGAAGCGAACGGCAGTTGCCGCCCGCATTACCAGGAGTTCGCCCGCTGGCTGGCCAACACC
>Ga0207655_1000729_pt1 | contig 37193 bp, 33 predicted proteins | sample KBSM44metaG_FD_184398 | JGI IMG/M metagenome (GOLD analysis project Ga0207655, IMG submission 184398) | Miscanthus rhizosphere microbial communities from Kellogg Biological Station, Michigan, USA - KBS M4-4 metaG (SPAdes) (version 2) | ecosystem: Host-associated > Plants > Roots > Rhizosphere >... | reverse complement strand
ATTAAACCACTACCTATTATAGTTGGTTTGGACTATGGAATCTGTCCAAACAAAAAGGAGTGCGAATTCTATCTGAAAAGAGTTAGAGTCGCAATTGAAATATTGAATTTCAAGCGCATCATTATATTGATAAACGTAGCCAAAAGCAAAGCTTAGTTTGGATAAAATGTTGTAAGGTTTTCTGATTTATATTGGAATTGTGACGGACTTCATGAATAATAAAAGTGATATAAAGAAAATAAGTCAGGCAAAAATGAAAATAATAAATTCAATAAAATTCCTTCTACTGATATTGGGTGGAGGCAACTTAAACCTTAGTTTTGCTCAAGCTGATTTGCTGGATCAGGCATCATCTTTACCGAAACTTCATCCAAGTGCTCCTGTGCATTATCAAAATCAAGCTGATCTTGGAGACAGGATTATCTCTGTTCAATGGATGACGGAAGATTTTTCTACAGAATTAAAAGGCGGTGTGGCTGTCACTTGCCAGCCTTTCGGTATTCAAGCGACTACAAAAGATATTGTTGCAGGCTCAACGATTCCACTTACGCTATATGATCCAGAAAATGACAATAGAGACGAATATAAATTAAAAGGGACTGTTGGTGCGGATGGTATCGCAAGAGTAGTTTTTGACTTGTGTGAACCAGAAGCATTTCATGATTTTATTACAGCGCCAAATGAAAAGGTGATACCGTCTAAAATCGTTGAAAGCAAACTTGCTCAAAAAAATCAAATACAGATCCCGTTTTCTTTAAAGTCAAACCAGTTAAAACAAAGTCAATTAAATAAATCCCAGTTCAATCAATTGAATTCAATAAAAACAGAAGAAAATGAAAAAATAAAACAAGTAGGAACAACCAACGAAGAAAAAGCAGCAAGAAAACAACAGCAAGGAGAACCTGTTACGATTCTGGATGCGAAATGGATGACGGTCGATTTTAGTGAAGAAATTCAATCCGCATATCCTTGCCAAGCGGTTGGATTACTTATTCAAACACAACATATCCCTATTGGTGAGGAAGTCGATGCTGTCGTGCAATGGGGGGATGATGATGATAAAAGCCGAAGTGGCGAATATACAGTCTATGGAAAAGTTGAATCAGACCATCGAGTCAGAATAATCTTTGATCAACATATTGCCCCATCCAAGTGTGGGAAAGAGGTTGAATCGATGTTTGATTTCTCTGAGATTGATCAACAGCAAGCTCAACCAGAAACTCGGCCAGCGTCTAAAAGTCAGCTCTAAAGCATTTTAAGTTTCCATCATCTAAGTCTGATGAAATATAAAAATTGTTTGCAATGGTCTTATATAGGTGGTTTGAGAAATATTTTTGGTTCATTTTTTACGTGATTTAGTTATATTCGATATAAAAAATGAACTTGAATTGGAAATGATAATTTAGAACCGATGTATACTGTCTATGCAAGGTCTATTAAAAGAGTTCTAGATGCTTCCTTTATATATAACCAGTGGTGAGCCTGCTGGCATTGGCCCAGATATTTGTTTAGATTTGGCAGATCGTATTGATGATCGTCCAGTTGTTGTATTGGCTGATATCAATATGTTGAGGGATCGTGCCAAAATTTTAAACAAAAGTGTTCAGCTCATTGAGTATAAAGGACAGACGGAGCGTTTGGCTCAAGGTCAAGTCTATATTGAACATGTTCCTTTAGCTGTAGATGTTATTTTAGGGGAGTTAAACCCACAAAACTCTGCATATGTGATCGAGCAATTGCGTCGAACTGCGTACTATGCGATGCGCGGGCTGAGTGTTGGTGTTGCTACAGCGCCAGTACAAAAGTCAATTATCAATGATGCAGGGATCCACTTCAGTGGCCATACAGAATATTACCAAGAGTTTGCGGGTGTGGAGCGTGTGGTTATGATGCTTGCAACAAAAACGTTAAGAGTCGCTTTAGTGACCACCCATTTACCATTGCGGGATGTTGCAGATGCCATTACCAAACAACGTCTCCATCAGGTGATTGATATTCTGATTCATGATTTAAAAACAAAATTTAAAATTAATCATCCGCGTATTTTGGTGTGTGGTTTAAATCCTCATGCAGGTGAAGATGGTTATTTAGGTCATGAAGAAATTGATACGATTAATCCTGTACTTGAAAGTTATCGAGCGCAAGGCATAGACATGAGTTTAAGTATGCCTGCTGATACTTTATTTACTGTGGATCATTTAAAAGGTACTGATGCTGTTTTAGCGATGTATCACGATCAGGGGTTACCTGTGTTAAAATCGCAGGGATTTGGCGAAGCCATTAATATTACTTTAGGTTTACCTTTTATTCGGACCTCGGTCGATCATGGTACTGCGCTCTCCCTTGCAGGTACAGGCCTTGCAAAAAGTTCAAGTTTGCATGTCGCTGTCGATTTAGCACTTGATCTAGCTCGTTCGAATTAAGTTGTAAACAACCTTATTTATCACGTTGGATATTTTTTATGTATCAAATTAATGCCTTAAACCCAAAAGATGAAGGGCATCATACGCGCAAGCGTTTTGGACAAAACTTCTTACATGACCAACGTGTGATTGCCAAAATTGTTCGTTCTGTCGCCCCGCGAGCAGGAGAAAATATTGTTGAAATTGGGCCAGGTTTAGCTGCTTTAACTTCGCCTTTAAATGGTGAATGTGATGCTTTGACTGTGCTAGAGCTGGATCGTGACTTGGCAGCAGGCTTACCGGGTCGAGTACCACATCCTGAACGTCTAACTATCATTGAAACTGATGCATTAAAATATGATTTTACTGAATTATTTCAGGAAGGTCGTCCTTTACGTGTAGTCGGAAACCTACCTTATAATATTTCAACACCTTTGCTTTTTCATCTCTTGGAATTTGGTGACAAAGTCAAAGACATGCATTTTATGTTGCAAAAAGAAGTGGTTGATCGTATTACAGCATCTCCAAACACCAAAGAGTATGGTCGTTTGTCAGTCATGATTCAATACTTTTGCAAACCTACTTTCTTGTTTGAAGTACCACCGGGATCATTCAATCCACCACCAAAAGTAACGTCTGCGGTATTTCGTTTAGAGCCATATGCAACTAAACCGATTGTTGCTAAAAGTGAAAAAGCTTTGGCACGTTTAGTATCGCATGTGTTTACACAACGCCGAAAAACATTACGTAATAGCTTAAAAGGCATGTTGGTTGAAGACGGTTTTGAAAATGCTGGTGTAGATCCAATGGCACGTCCAGAAACCTTAACATTGGCTCAGTTTGTTGCATTATCTGACCAAATGGTGGCTTAAATGGCACTGGAAAAAGTTAGATATAATTATGTGATTGGCGACGTACAAGGGTGTTTTGAAGCACTGAAAGCACTACTCAAAGAAATCCAATTCGATGCTGATCAAGATTTTATTTGGTTTGCGGGCGATTTAATCGCCCGTGGTGAAAATTCAGTGGGTGCAATACGTTTTATCAAAAAATTATGCGAACAAGGCAATGCTGCAACAGTCCTTGGTAATCATGATTTAAATCTGCTGGCGGTTGCACGTGGGATTAAAAAGCTCAAAGAAAAAGACCATATTGCTGATGTCATTCATGCTTTAGAAAGTGATGAATTGATTGATTGGTTACGTAAACAGCCTTTGTGCTTATTTCCCAATGAAAAGACGATTTTGACTCATGCGGGTATTCCGAATATTTGGGATGCGGAAAAGACCGTAGCGTTGGCCAAAGAAGTGGAAGCAGTCTTAGCGCATGATGACTTTACTGTGCTTGATTCATTTCTGAAAGAGATGTATGGCACTGAGCCAGATTTATGGGTAGATGATTTACAAGGTCATGCTCGCTTACGCTGTATTACCAATTATTTAACCCGTATGCGTTTGACCGATGCCCAAGGTCGTTTAGAGTTTAGCTTTAAAGATGCTTTAGATGAGCCGATGCCAGTCGGTTTTCAGCCATGGTTCAAATTTGAATCGCAGACAGCAAAAACTCATCAGATCGTTTTTGGACATTGGGCAGCGTTGCAAGGTGAGCGCATCAATGCTCAAATCCAAAATGTCGATGGTGGGTGTGTTTGGGGGCATCAACTGCTGGCTTATCGACTAGAGGATCAAAAACTTTTCAGTGTAGATAACCCTTTTTTTTGATATGAATAAAGCCACAAGATGTGGCTTTATTTTTTGGCAATGTCACGAGATTCAAGCATAATATCAATGCGCCATTTTAAATGATTTTAATCTTTTAACTGGCGAATTCATCTACCAATTGAAAAGTAAATTATTCTTGTCGAATCCAAGTCTGACTTCGACCAATGAGTGAAATACCAAGATAGCCACGTAAGGTCAGGCGGTTTCCACTTGCATTTAAGCGGGCTTTACCGTGATAAATTTTTCCTCCGCGAGGATCCAGAACTTCGCCACCAATATAGTTGTTTGGATTATTTGGATCAGCTTTTAACTTTTGTAAAATGGTTAAGCCAATAATCGGTTTATTGGTAAAGGGTGCGGGGCAATTGCGGCATTGTGTTAAAACCGTTTCTCCGGGTGCGGGAAAATCTTTAATGATTTTACCGACATAAGTATCATCTTTTTGTTTCTCGATTTGAATATGTGCACGCACATAACCTGTTTTATCATCGACAGTGCGCCATGTGCCAGTAATGTCAGCTGCATGTGTCCAGCTGATCATTCCCAGTAGCATACAACTGAAAATTCCTTTTTTCATAAGCATACCTATTTTCTTTTAAGTTTAAATGTTGTGATCTGTTAATAAGGCCTTATTCACGAATCCAAGTTTGACTACGACCGAGCGCAGACACTCCAACATAACCTCTTAACATCAAGCGATTACCGTTTGAGTTGAGTTTGGCTTTCATGGAATAAATTTTACCTGTAAGTGGATCGATAATTTTTCCACCGACATAGTCTTCATCACTGGTTTGTTTGAGATTTTTAAGAACATCCATACCTAAAATGGGTTTATTGGTATAAGGCGCTGGACAGTCTATACAGGTTTCTTTTGGGGTATAACCAGGACGCGGGGTAATTTTGATGATTTTACCAGTATATGTGCCATTGGCTTCTTTGCGTATTTCAAGCACAGCTTTAGAAGAGCCAGTTTTATCATCGATATTTTTCCAAATACCAGTGATATCTTTTGCCATACTGCTACAGCTTAAAACAGAAAATAATGTCCCTAAGATGAACTTATTAAACCTCATTTATTGATTCCTTATCAAAATGGGGGAAAGAATAGTTCATCTTAAGCTGAATAATTACTCTAGGCAATCATGTGAAAAGTAAAATAAATCACATTTATTTTATAAAAAGTATAAAAGTTGGCAACCAGATGGCTGTGAACACCGCATTTACTGCCATTCCAAAGGCTGCATAACGACCTGCAACCGCTCCACGTTGCCAAGCTTGGGCCGTTCCGATGGCATGTGCAGCCAGTCCTAAAGCCAAGCCAGATGCGCGTTCATCATTAATATTACGTAAAATAATCGATGAAAATGCTGCCCCAATCACGCCCGATAAAATTACGATCAAAATCACTAATGTGACTGGTGAGTGCAGTAAAGTTGCAATATTAATTGCAATTGGCGTTGTCACAGCACGTGTGGCAAAGGCCATAATGGTCGGTTCTGACATATGCAGTAAATAAGCTAAGCTCATAGGTAATGCAACAGCACTGATACTGGCAAAGACCAAGATCCCTACGACAGATTTCAGTGGTAAATCATCATAACGCATTGCGGCTAATGGAATAGCCAATGCCACAGTGACATAACCGAGTAGGTGGCTAAATAGACCATTCATATCGGTATTGTATTTTTCGTAAGGAATTTTAAAGATCATTAAAATTCCAATCACAAAAAACATGCCAATAACCAGAAGCGGAATTTGAGGAAAGCGTTTATTAATTGGTTTCGCTGCCAAGTAGGCAATTAGTGTGATTAAAAAACCAGTGATTACACTTAACATATCAGCCTCCTATAGCCACTTCTTCGCCATTTTTGCATAAATCCAGAGTGGAATCAGTGTACTGACAAACATCACAACCAAGAATAAGGGGATCTCTTTTCCCATACTGACCAGCATGATTAATGAACCCGCACATATCGGTAGGAAAGCAAATCCACTTTCTCTCATTAATTTATTGTTGGTATCGACCAGACGGGCAGGGATTTTCTTGAATCTACGCCATAAAACCAACACAAATAGTAGGCTGAGTAGACCTGTTAAATTGCCCAATTCAGGATGATTAAATTGTGACATCACTAACACAGAAGCTTCACGAAAGAAGATGATAAGTCCTATTGTGAAGATCCATGCTTGCCAATCGATACCTTTTAACTGATCCATGTGTGTTTATTTATAAAAATTGATCTTTCACGTTTTAACCGATTTAGCGCTTTATTTCAAACTCTTCTAACGGTCTTTTAAATTGTTCTGCCTTATTTCCAAGTATTTCAACGAGTGGTATATGTGCCTGATTGATGAGCTGTTCCAGTTTTTGTGGTGCCATGGCAACCACCAATTGTAGGTTACCTTCATCGTCATAATGTTCAGATTCGATGACGTTAAGATCGTAAAGTTGATTTTTTAACTTACCATAAGCGGGTTTTAATTGTAGTTCAAAACGTTGAATTTGGCCCATCAAACATTCATGTACCGCTTTACGTAACAGGTCTAAACCTTGTTGTGTATGGGCTGAAACATAAACACGCTCAGGTTGATGCGGTTTGGCATAAATGATTTTGGCTTCTTCTCCGCTTTGATCGATCTTGTTATAAACTCTTAATATTGGAACATCTGCGCCAATTTCATTTAACACCGTTTCTACGGCATCAATTTGTTCCATGACATCAGGACTACTCGAATCGATGATATGTAGCAGTAAAGTGGCTTCTAAAGTTTCTTCCAAAGTTGCCTTAAAGGATTCGACTAAAGAATGAGCTAGATTGCGCACAAAACCAACAGTGTCTGCAAGAACAAGCGTGCCAATACCATCCCAATCTAAACGGCGTAAGGTTGGATCAAGTGTGGCAAATAATTGATCTGCTGCATAAACATCACTATTTGCCAAAATATTAAAAAGTGTTGATTTGCCTGCGTTGGTATAACCGACTAAAGACACAGTTGGAATATTGGCTTTTTGGCGAGCAGCACGGCCTTGAATACGTGTTTTTCGGACTTTTTCTAGACGATCTTTGAGCTGTTCCATACGGATGCGTAATAGACGTCGATCTGTTTCAAGTAAGGTTTCACCTGGTCCACGTAGACCAATACCACCTTTCTGACTGTCTAGATTGCTACGACTGCGGACTAAACGTGATGAAAGGTGATCTAACTGAGCCAATTCAACTTGTAGTTTACCTTCATGGGTACGGGCACGTTGCGCAAAAATATCAAGAATCAAACCTGTACGGTCGATCACACGACATTTTAAAATACGTTCTAAATTGCGTTCCTGAGCGGGCGATAGTGCTTGGTCAAAAATGACCAATTCCACTTCATCTGCCTCAACTTGCTCAGCAATTTCTTCTGCTTTACCTGAACCAATAAAAAACTTAGGGTCGGGTTTAATCCGTTGTACGCTTAAATGCTCTAATATATCCGCGCCCGCAGATTTAGCCAGTAATCGAAATTCTTCTGCATCAAGATCTTCTAAGATTTGAACATTCACACTGACTAAAATGGTTTTTTCACCACCTTGATTTTGATCAAAGTATTCCACAGATTGTAAAACTCAGACATTAGATTAGAAAAATCATTCTAAAGGATATTCTGTGTTAAATCCTTAGCCGTATGCAAAGTATTGGAATAAATTTATAACCATTTGAATTTATTTTAAAATGTTTATTTATATTTCTCTAGTGATTTTTTAGATGTTCTGAAAAAGCTAGCTGCGTGATTGATACTCCATCTTCTTATAATTTAGGATTGTGCTTATCTGAATATTCATTTAGCAAAGTTAATCAGGGTTAATGTCATCTATGATGAATGCAAGTTGGTTTAGATATGTATACAATAGTGCCAGTTTAATATGAAATACATTTTGTTTAGTGAATATCTATGACTCAACAACAAGCAATCAAAAAGTCAAAACCATCGAAATTAAGCGCTTTATCTAAAGTCTTTTTGTACAGTAAAAAACTGGTATCAGGAACATCTGCTGTTGCAGAAGGCTTTTATCTGGTTTACCGCCATCAACTCTATAAAGATCCCAATAATCCTAAAAATACCCGTTATGTTCAATATTTTTGTCGCCGGCTAAGTGAAGTATTTAATGTTGATGTACGTGTACATGGCGATATTCCTCGTGAACCTGCATTGTGGGTGAGTAACCATATTTCATGGTTGGATATTGCTGTTTTAGGTTCTGGGGCAAGGGTATTCTTTTTAGCGAAAGCTGAAATTGAAAAATGGCCAGTTTTTGGCAATTTGGCTAAAGGTGGTGGAACCCTATTTATTAAACGTGGTTCAGGGGATTCGGTGCGTATTCGAGAGCAAATCGCTGAGTTCTTAAGTAAAGATATTCCAGTTTTGTTTTTCCCTGAAGCAACGACCACCGATGGTTCAAAAGTCAAAAAAGTACATGGTCGGATCTTAGGTGCAGCGATTGAAGCTAAGAAACCCGTACAAGTGTGTGTGATTTGCTATGTAAATCAACATGGGAAATTAGATACCGTGGTGCCTTTTATTGGCGAAACCACATTTGTTGAACATGTTCAAGCTGTGCTGGAAATGCCAAAGGTTGTGGCGCATCTCAAAACCTTTCCTGCGATTGCAACAGAAGGGCATACAGTTGAAAGCCTGACTCAACAAGTGCAAGTGATGATGCAAAAAGGCTTGGAAGATCTACAGAAAGAAGTCCTAACAGATTGACGATCTATTCAAAATGATGTTTCTGACTTTTGAATAGCTCAAAAGCTGTCTGCAAGAGTGTGTAGGTTTATAAAATATCTTTATTTTTTATCAGAATAGATAATCATGATTTTTACTCAGCAAGCCAACATATTTGTCTCTGGAGCAGAGTCACAACGAGGATTGTTCGAAAAAGCAAAAAATAATAAGTGAGGACGATTGATTCTAGATTCAAAAATACAGTGAAGGCATTATTGTTTCTCCACGATTTTACCAGAGATGGCTATCGCATTTGTCGGCATGGATGCCGCCGTTGGTCAAGGGCGATAAGGATTGCCCCTTTGACAAACTTGAGCAAAAACAAAGCACGGCTTTGTTTGCAGCGTAAGTTTTGGCATTGCCCGAGAAAAGTAGAGCATCGCTTATGCAAATTGATCGAAACTTTTCTCAAAATATAAGGCAGTGAATACACCTTATATTATGCGATTTTTCATGAATTGTATTACTTTGCTTATTCAGTGCTTATACCATATCTATGAAACTATTCAGGATTACATAAAGCCCTCAATCGGCAACCAAGAAATCACCTTAATTCCTGCTTTTTGCCACCACTTCATTTTTGGTTCTTTTCTTAAAGTGACAATACCTTGAGGTGTTTCTTTGAGCCAATTGATTTTATTCTGTGAATCTAGAACCAACTTATAAGCATATTTTTTTAAATTATCGTCCATGGTTTTATGTACAGCAATTGCCAACGGTGGACTGTTGATAATGACGCCAATTTCAGTATTTAAGTTGGCTGAACGTGGGTCGAAATTAAATGAACCAATAAATACTTGCTTATTATCCACAGCCATCAGTTTGGCATGCAAGCTAGAACGGCTTAAGCCCTTTAAACTGACTTTGGCTTTCTTTGAGATTTCTTCTGAATTGGCATAGAGATTCTCCTCAGAAACGGCAGGCAGGAACTCATAAAGCTCGACACCATTTTTTAATAAGTTATCTCGATATTTTGCATAAAATGCATGCACCAATGCGACATCATTGGCTTTAAATGAATTGGTCAGAATACGTACTTTGACGCCCTCATCTGCCAGCTCAACCAGTTTCTTTGCGCCTTTTTTTTGCGGAACAAAATAAGCAGAGATCAGATCGACATTTTGAGTTGGGATATCTAAGCGTTTCACCATTTGGAAGTTGAGATGCTGTTCTTTTTTTGCCTTGGCCTGAATTTTATCAGGGGCATCTTTGACCACCTCTGCTTTGACCCAATCAAGTTGAATATTCTGATTGAGCCACTGATCAAAAGCATGCGTACGATTACTTAAATTTAAATAATTTTGAACCGTAATTTCTTGGTAATGGTGGGTTAATTGTTCTTTTAGGCTGTCATAACGTAAGGTGTAGGTACTGTGATTGACAATATTTCTTACCGGATAAGCATAGCTATGATTCCAATATTCATCAAAAGAATGGGTAATATCATCTACCGCTTGGCCTACAAGCATGACATCAACATCTGAAAATTGATAATTGTCACTAACATTGTAATATTGATTACTCATATTACGTCCGCCAATTAATGAAATCTGATTATCAGCAGTAAATGTTTTATTATGCATACGACGATTAATACGTTTTAAATCCAGCACCATATCGATTGGACGAATACTTCTAAAACGGTAAGGGTTAAATAATTTTACTTCTATGTTTGGGTGTTGATCTAAGGCGAGATAAACCCCTTCCATTTGTTTAGCATTATTATCATCGATCAGTAAACGAACTTTAACACCGCGATCTGCGGCTTCAATAATTTTGTATAAAGCCAATGAGCCAATTTTGTCATTGTCCCAAATGTAATATTGCAAATCTAATGTTTTTTGTGCTTTTTCAATCAAATTGATGCGTGCTGCGATTGCTTCCAGCGGATCATACAGAACGTGATAACCAGTTAACTCTGGATTTTGCGCTTTTAATGGGGAAATAATTTGTGCTAAAGGGGTGTCTTTGGTTTCTATATCGTAAGCATATTCGGGTTTAATATTTTCTTGTCGAGGTAGAGTTGAACAGGCAGAAAGGCTGAGTAAGAGGCAAGAACCGATCATCACCCAAAATTTTGACACATGGTGATTGTGAGCTTTTTGCTGTAATTGGGTATTACGATTGATCGTTCTTTGCATAATATTTTCTAAGATTTCTCAGAGCTAGAGTATAATTGCCTGAGGATATATTGACAATTCATTGATGTTTGCTGAAATGCAATCCATTTATGAAATGCCAATATCCCCTTTTCAAAAGATAAATAGAGAGATGACAAGTACATACACAGTACTTGAGAGATTGAATATGTTTCCAACCCTAACCGTTACATCAATTTTTTATCTCTGCTTCATTGTGCTTGCAATATGGGGAATGAGCCAAGCATGGTTAAGTCAATCTAGAACTGAAACGATCCATCCTTTTAAGTCTTTCGTCCATTTACTCGCATTCTACCTATCTTATTTATTAATTCCGTTGTTATTTTTTAGCATTTATGCAGGTTACATCGGAAAATTCTCATTACATGAAAGTATTTTTGTTTTTTTGCTCAGTGCATTACTGATTTATGCTCGTTTTATTGAACCACATACAGTTCATGTTCAGCATATGGGTTATTGTTTGGGTCAAGAGAAAACATTTACTCAACCGATTAAAGTTGCGCTGCTTGCTGATTTACATATCGGACTATTTTCTGGACATGAGCGTCAGCTGAAAACAATTGTCAAAAAAATTAATTTAGCTCAACCCGATTTTGTTGTAGTTGCGGGAGATTGGACCTATGAGCCTGAAAATAAATTGGTTGAAGAGTTGGCGATCTTAAAAGAGATTGAAGCTCCTATTTATTCAGTGAATGGCAATCATGATGAGCAATATCCGGGACCACCGATTCAAGGGTTATTGGCAAAAGCTTTAGCAGCCAATAATGTTATGGATATTGAAGGTAAAATTGTTGAATTTGATGATTTTCGTTTAATTGGTGTGGGTGATTTATGGGCAGGTAAAGCGGATATGCGCTATATGCCTGACTTACCTCAAGACAAACCGTGGTTAATTTTGTCACATAACCCCGATACGGTAGATATGGTTCCGCAATTACCTACACGTCCGCTGATGCTGTCTGGGCATACACATGGCGGGCAAGTTGAATTGCCGTGGTTGACCAGCTATGTGATGAAAAAAGTGTCTATCCTCGGTCATAAACGTGGTTTATATCAGCATGAAAATGCCGATGTATTTGTCAGTGTCGGTACCGGTATGGTGGGTGTACCTTTTCGGTTTAGAGTACCACCAACTATTGATATTATTGAGCTGAGTTAATTTTCATACTGATCAATCATGTTTTAAAATCGTAAAAGGCTGCAATCCCAATCAAAACAAGAAACCCAATCAATAACAGCATGCTGCTGGATATATTCTGATGACTCAAGTCTTCCACCCCTGAGGTTTGAACCGAAGCGTAAGTAGGGCTTGTTGAATCATAAGATGAAGACTTTGCTTGTGATGAGGTATTTTGCGTCTGTCCTTGTATAAAGTTTTCGGCAAATTTGGATAAAGCATCTGGTTGAGTCAAATCGATTTGGAATTGTTTTTTGATCTCTTGCCAGTCGGGATGTTGATCATTGATTTCAATGGTTTTACCATCCTGATGGGGCATTTTCACCGTACTAGATGAAAAGTTGAATTGAAAAGATTTGCTTTCATTTTTTATATTTGGTATTTCGCCCGATAAAATTTGAGGGTTTGCTTTAAAAGCATGAAACGCATCGGGTGATTCATGTAGGATGCGGACTAAATTTTGTGCTGCGGTAGGATCTAGTTGAAGTTGTGCAATAAGGAATTGTTCTGTTGGTTCTATTTAATGGTATTTAAGTAGATCAAGCAATGCTTGTAATTATATTTGATTCAATGGGTAGATGCTTACCCCGAATAATTTAAGTGATCAGAACAAGAGCTTTTAGTCGAAAGGCTTTCTTTTGACTGTTTTAAACTTTATTAGACATTTTGCATTGCATATTCAATCTTATTGCTGTGTTAAATTTTATCGCGGCGTTGCATTTTATTGCTCGATAAAAAATTGATATGCAAGCACAGCAACAATCGCAATAACAATAAGCATAAAAATAGGTAAGCCTTTTTTCTGGGTTTGATCTTCAATACCGACCGGTTGTGTTGTCACGCTGGATGGGCGGGGAATTGAATGAATATTATGTGTCGAATTGACAGCGCTATCACGTGCTTTGGCTTTCATTGCAGCAATGTAGTCAGCAGCCGAATCATATGTTTCACCTTGCGTAAAATGATGCATAATTTCATTCCAGTCAGGATGATGTTCATTTATCAACACTTTTTGATGATCTTGATCTAACACATAGATTTCGCCAGTTTCAAAATTCGACTGAATTGCCTTATAGCGTGGATGCTGACTATCATAAAAATCATCATCGAACTGAAATTGATTGATTGCTAAATGAGGATTTTCAGTGAGCTGTTCTACAAAGTCTTTGGAATCTTTTAGCCCAAGGTTTGAATTTTCCATGACCAGTTTAATCGCTTCAATTTTACGATTTTGTTGAATCAGGACAAGAATGTCTTGTTGTGGAGTTTGCAAGTGTATATCACGAGAAATAACACTTTGGGCAGTATCTGAAAATGCAAAGTCGTATGAGTTTTCTGTCAGGTTTTCTACATAATCCTTCGCGTCTTTCAAGCCTAAGTCTGAGTGGTCTTTGACCCATTTAACTGCTTCAACTTTACGACCTTGTTGAATCAGTAAAAGAATTTCTTGTCGTTGTTGTTGGCTAAAGTCTGGCATCATGCACCTGTCATTATTAGTTTAATCGTCAATGAATATAGGTTAACAATAGATATGAGTTTTATTAATCATAGAATTAATTCAATTTTTATTACAAATTGACGTCAAATAAAAGTAGTAATTTGTGTGCGAATGGGCAATATTTTAAAACTGTCATAAAACTTTGATATTGTAAACTCATAATATTTATAACCTTAAAAGAGGGCTTAGCCATGACTCGTGATTTTGAAAAATTCCCAGAAGATGATAACGGTAATCTACTTTGGCAAATGCACGAAGATGGTGATGATTTGGAAGAGGTACATGAAATCGAGTTTTCTGTGTATTTTAAAACACAAGAACTTGCTGAAAAATGTGCAATTTATCTTTTACACGAAGAGCAAAAAGTTTCACTGTATTTGGACGAAGAAGTACAGCCAAATGAATGGGTGATTACAATTTATGTTCATCTTCTTCCAGACTACGAAGACATTGTGGATTTAGAGCAATGGTTTACTAAAATTGCTGAGCAGTTTGAAGGTGAGTATGATGGTTGGGGATGCACAACCTATATATTTGATGATGAAGACGATGAGGAATAGATGACTGATATTGTTTTAAAAGCATATCCTTGTTGATCTGCTTTTTTAAGTTTCAGACTACTCAAACCATACATATGAAAGCTTTATACAGCGCTAAACTTGATTTTCAACAAGAATAATAGTCAAGGATATGAGTATGAGTAACACGGTAAAATTGCATCGCGTTTTTAGTGCACCACCAGAGCGAGTCTATAAAGCATTCTTAGACCCAGACGCGATTGTAAAATGGATGCCACCCCATGGATTTACCGCAAAACTTTACCAAATGGATGCGAAAGTTGGCGGTTCTTATCGGATGTCTTTTACCAATTTTTCTACAGGTTCAACTCATTCATTTGGTGGAACTTACGCGGAGCTTATTCCAAACCAGCGCATACGATATTTTGATCGCTTTGATAATCCCGAATTAGCTGGAGATATTGAAGTGATCATTGAAATAAAAGGGGTGCTTGTCGGAACTGAAGTCAATATTACCCAGTCAGGCATCCCCAAAGTGATTCCTGTTGAAGCCTGTTACTTGGGATGGCAAGAGTCTTTGCAGTTACTTGGGTTATTGGTCAATCCAACCATTCCAGACCAATAAAATAGTGCTAGTGAAATAATGAAAATAATCGTTTTCGAGAGCAAATGGTGCACCGCTATCCTCAACAATAAGTGGGCAATTCAATCATCGATTGTCTAGATTGCGTAAGCAAGTATAAGATAGTGCTATGTTTTTAGTGCAACAGCTAAGGTGGGGCGTGCATATTTATTGTTACTCCAGTATTACCTTGTGAAAGGATATTTCTCATTATTTAGAATCACTTCGGTTAAGTACAACTCCAGTTTGGAAAAATAATGACGATTTATAGTAAGCGGATTTATGATGCTGTTTCAGAAACAGATGGTAAAAGGATTCTCGTTGATCGCTTATGGCCACGCGGTATCAAAAAAGAAGATGCTAAGATTGACTTATGGCCAAAAGACGTTACACCATCTAATCAACTGAGAAAGTGGTATCACGAGGATATAGAAAGCCGTTGGGATGAATTTCAAAAACGATATCGGGTTGAATTATCTCAGGTTACAGTATCGTTAGATGAATTGCGGAAACTTACAGCACAAGGTCCTATAACCTTATTAACGGCGGCCAAAAATCAAGGTCAAAATCATGTCAGTGTTTTGCTGGATGTGTTAAATCCTAAAGCTTAGTTTAATGATCGCGGTTGATTTTTAAATTATTCCTTATATTTATTATGGTTTTTAAGTTGATGAAAAATCTTAAAATGCTATGATTGTGATTTGATCCTAAGCTGAGCTTATTATGTCGTTGCCCCATTGTCCGAAATGTAATTCAGAATACACCTATCAAGATAGTGATTTATTGATTTGCCCAGAATGTAGCTATGAATGGAAAGATGGTGAGCAAGTAACAGCAGATGACAACGTGACGATTAAAGATGCTGTTGGAAATATCTTGGCAGATGGCGACTCAGTGACGGTGATTAAAGATTTAAAAATTAAAGGTTCTTCTTCAGTGGTTAAGGTAGGAACGAAAGTCAAAAGTATTCGGTTACTTGTAGACAGTAATGATGGTCATGATATTGATTGTAAAATCGATGGGATTGGTCCAATGAAATTGAAATCAGAATTTGTGAAAAAAGCTTAATTTCTTAGGCTCATACATGATCACAGTATAATGACTGTGATCATTTTTAGTAGCTATCATTTTCTCGAATAATAATTTTTGAGGTTAGTTCTGCTTTGGAGCGAACGCCCAACTTTTTCATTAAATTTGCTTTATGTACTTCTATGGTCCGGTGTGATAGCTCTAATTTCCGGGCAATTTCTTTACAGGTAAACCCATTGACAATCAATTGGGTAATTTCAGATTCACGTTTTGTGAGTTTTTGCTTAGAAGATAACACCTGATCTTTTCGTTCAAAATGCCAGACCATTAATTTAAATGGATCTTCAGGCGTCAATGTTTGCCCATGAGTATGTGTCCAAAAGATTTCGCCATTTTTGTGCTGCATAAAACGCTGATCGGAATAGTAATGGCTTTTTTTTAACAGTAAACTTTGTAATGCATCATTGCCAACTTTTTCATAATCCTCAAGGCTAGGAAAAATTTTCACAATAGATTGCTCGATCAATTCCCCACGCTCATAGCCAAACAAAGTGGCAAATGCAGAATTCATTTCCATCATATGTCTATAACTTAATACAACGATCGGTGCAGGGCTAAAATCAAATGCGATTTTATTATAGTTCATAATAAGCATCCTTACTTAGTATAATAATAAATATAGCGAGCTAGATGGAAATAACAAGTATTAAACCGTTATTTTTTTATAATATGATGAAAATTAAATAGATTATTTTTATATGACTATGTATATAAATTTAGTATTTTAAATACTATGCAATGTATCACATTTTTTATATTTAACTTTAGTCTATATTTAGGTTTTTAATATAACTAGTTGTATTTGCTTTATTTGTTTTATTTTTAAAACTACTTAAGTAATTAAGGGTGTTGACTGAAAAAAACAATTGATTCACATTGATGATGAGAAGCCTGTAGGTTATTTAGAATTTTTTATCAAAATAAATCAATATTAATCTTGGCTGCTTATTTTAACTTGTTTATGTAAAAAGAATGAGCTCACCTTAATTAATATAATCAGGATAGATTATCTCTAAGGTGATGAATGGATGACAATACTAAAAATTGGGCGAGGTAGCGATGGAGCACATACAAGGATCAGGTCTTCAACAACAGAAAAAATCTTCACACCGTTTAGCAGGTATATCCAGCATGGTGGGAACGACAATTGAATGGTATGACTTTTTTATTTACGGTGCAGCCGCAGCGTTGATTTTCAATAAATTGTTTTTCCCAAATCTTGATCCATTAACAGGCGTACTGGCTGCATTTGCCACATACGCAGTTGGTTTTATAGGACGTCCGTTGGGAGGTATTATCTTTGGTCATTTCGGGGACAAAATTGGTCGAAAAACAATGTTGCTCACTACCCTGATTATGATGGGGATTCCTACCGTTTTAATTGGCCTATTGCCAACCTACGAAAGTATTGGATATTGGGCGACCTTTTTTCTGGTGATTTTACGCTTTGTTCAAGGTATGGCAATGGGTGGCGAGTGGGGTGGTGCCGTGTTGATGGCTGTGGAGCATGCACCTGAAGGCGGTAAAGGCTTTTGGGGGAGTTTACCGCAAGCGAGTGCCGGTGGTGGTTTAATGTTGGCCTCTATCGCACTGGGGTTGGTTTCACTTTTACCCGAAGCAAGTCTATTTAGTTGGGGCTGGCGTTTGCCTTTCCTTGCCAGCATTTTATTGTTAGGTGTGGGGTGGTATATCCGTGTCAAAGTACCTGAGTCACCAGATTTTGAAAAAGTAAAACAACAAGCACAAGAAGTTAAAGTTCCAGCAATGCAGGTCTTTAAAAATCATCCGCGTGAATTACTCACGATTATCTTTGCCCGTGCTGCTGAAAATGCATGGTTCTATATTGCTTCAACTTTTGCCTTAGCCTATACCACAACCAAGTTAGGTATTCCTCGCCAAGACATTTTGTTTGCAACGATTTGTGGTGCAGGCTTAATCATGGTGATGACGCCATTGTGTGGACATCTATCCGACAAAGTGGGGCAGCGGAATATGTTTATGTTTGGTCTAGTGGTCCTTGCATTGTATTGCTATCCGTTCTTTAGCATGCTGGATACCAAAGATCCTGTGTTGGTCTGGACCGCAATTGTTTTAGCAATCGGCGTGGTGTTTCCGATTATGTATGCGCCACAGTCTCAGTTGTTTGCTCGACAGTTCCCTGCCGAAATTCGCTACAGTGGCATCTCGATTTCAGTTCAATTTGCAGGCGTGTTAGGCGGTGGATTAGCGCCATTGATCGCCACCAAACTACTCAGTATTGGTAATGGTAGTCCTCATTTGATTGTTATCTACATCGTAAGTATGGCGATTTTCGCAATCTTCTGTAGCTTGTTTATGAAGCGTGATGATCTCAGCCTAGCGCGACATCGCAAAACGGTTAAAAGCAAATTGTCTGTTTAGAGTAGATGATTGATTTAAAGAAAATCATTGCAATCAATGATCAAATTTACAACACTTAATTTTTAGGAATAAATATGAATATTTCCTTTATTGGTCTTGGGAATATGGGGCTTCCTATGGCTAAAAATTTGCTCAGTGCACAGTGGAAGGTGACAGGCTTAGATTTATCCCCCGAGGCTGTTGCAGCATTTAAATCCTTGGGTGGTGTAGCCGTAGATCACAAGCACGTTCTTCAAGATGCAGATGTTGTGATCACCATGTTACCCAACTCAGAAAGTGTCAGAAATTTTTATCTTGGTGATCAAGGTATTTTAAAAAGTTTAAAAAAGGGTTCGTTGATTATTGATTGTTCGTCGATTGCAGCTTTAACAAGCCGAGAAGTCTCAAATTTTGCAGAATCTATGGGAGTCGACTGTGTAGATGCACCTGTTTCAGGTGGAACTTTAGCTGCCCAAGCAGCAAGCTTGACCTTTATGGTGGGTGGTTCAAAGCTGCAGTTTGAGCGAGCGAAATCTATTTTAGAGAAAATGGGTAAAAATATTTTTCATGCTGGAGAACATGGTGCAGGGCAGATTGCCAAAGCCAGTAATAACATGCTGCTGGCAATCAATATGATTGGTACCAGTGAAGCTTTGAATCTGGCAATGCGACATGGTTTAGATCCCAAAGTCATGTCTGAGATTATTCAAAACAGTTCCGGGGCAAATTGGTGTGTGGAGAAATATAATCCTGTCCCAGATGTTTTGGAAAATGTGCCTTCAAGTCAAGGTTATATTGCGGGCTTTATGACCGATTTAATGTTGAAAGATTTGGGATTATCCCTAGATGCAGCATCCGAAGTCGATGCACAGGTGAGTTTAGGAACATTGGCTCAAACGATTTATAGTAAGCATAGTCAAAGTGGTCATGGAAAGACCGACTTCAGTAGTATTTTTAATTTAGTTTCAGTCGCAACGTGAAGGAAAAATCAGGATGAGTACTTTAATCGGACATTATATTTCAGGTCGTCATATCACAGAAACTCAACATTCAGGCCCAGTATTTAATCCCTCTACAGGTGAAGAAATAGCACGTTGTGCTTATGGCGATGCAACAGTGATTGATACTGCCGTAAAAGCTGCGACATCAGCAAATGCAAAAAAATGGGCAAAAGCTTCACATGCTACACGCTTGCAAGTTCTGTTTAAATTACGTGAGTTAATGATTGCCAAAACATCTGAATTAGCAGAAATCATTGGTCGTGAACATGGCAAAACTATTGCCGATGCAATCGGTGAAATTGGCCGTGCGATTGAAGGAATTGAATTTGCTTGTAATGCCCCACAGATTACTAAGGGCGAATATGCACGTAATGTTGCTGGCGACATCGATGTGTTTTCTGTACGTGTTCCTGTGGGTGTGGTGGGCTGTATTACCCCGTTTAATTTCCCCATCATGATTCCTGCTGTTATGATGGCAATGGCTGTGTCTGTGGGTAATTCAATTGTTTGGAAACCATCTGAAAAAGTGCCTTCGGCTGCATTATTTTTTGCAGAGTTATGGAAAGAAGCTGGTCTTCCAGATGATGTATTTAATGTTGTACAAGGGGATAAAACCGCAGTCGATGCATTACTTGAACATCCTGAAATCGCAGCTGTGAGCTTTGTGGGTTCTACACAGATTGGTGAATATGTTTACCAAAAAGGCACCTCACATAACAAACGTGTTGCCGCATTTACAGGCGGGAAAAATCACATGGTGGTGATGCCTGATGCCGATCTTGAAGCGGCTGCAAATGCCTTTGTTTCAGCAGGGTTTGGATCAGCAAGTCAACGTTGTATGGCGGTGTCATTGCTCATTCCCGTCGGTGCTGAAACGGCAGATCGCTTACGTCAACGTATTGTGGAAAAAATCAATGCATTGAAAGTTGGCGCATATAATGATCCAACTGCAGATTTTGGTGCGGTGATTAGTGCGCAATCGCAACAGTCTGTTTTAAAGGCGATTGATCAATGTATTGCAGATGGTGCTGAGTTGGTATTAGATGGTCGTGATTTTAAACATCCAGAGTATTCAAATGGCTATTATATTGGGCCAACTCTATTTGATTATTTGTCTACAGATATGGATTTTTATCAACAAGAGGTTTTTGGCCCAGCGCGAGGAATTTTACGCGTCAATAGTTTAGATGAGGCAATTGCTGTGACCAATAGCCATGAATATGGCAATGGTTCGGTGATTTTTACCCGTGATGGAAAGTCAGCACATCGCTTCTTTATGGAAGTTGAGTCGGGCATGATTGGTGTTAATGTGCCTGTACCACTCCCAGTGAGTTATTTTAACTTTGGTGGTTTGCGACGTTCAAAATTTGGTGAGTCGCATTTATATGGTCCAGATGCCGCTCGTTTCTATACGAAGTTAAAATCTGTTTCACAAAAATGGCCTGATCCTGAAGAACAAGATCAAGCCATTTCTTTGGCATTTAAAATCACTTAATTGATTGAATGCTTATGATCAGCCAGCAGATGCTGGCTTGTTTAGATGTGAGTGAAAGTCAGATATATTGAGTATTGTGTTCTTTATAATGTTGCACTATGAATAAAACGTCTTGAAACATTGCATAGATCAAGGGCTCAAAGCTGCAAGTCGATTGTACTGTGCAGCTTTGTTCATCCCTTAAATATTATTGGCTTGCTGCAATTCCGATTTTTTTAACATTTAATCGTTGTGCGGCTGCCATCACCATTGCTACATCCTTATATTCAGTGAGTTTATCTGGCTGGACTTTAATCGGATCTTGATCTGATTTCTGTGCAACACCAGCAAATAAAACGTCTAGCGCTTGTTTATTTTCAACAGCTTGATCATTCCAAAAGATTTTACCTTGAGGGTCAATACGTAAGGTGACTGGCTCAGGTGGCTTCTCATTGGTAGGTGGTGGTGCACCATTGGGCAAGTCAATATTGATCGCATTATTTGGAATTGGGATGGTGATAATAAACATAATCAACAACACCAGCATCACATCAATAAGTGGTGTCATATTGACATCTAACATCACATCATCATCGTCTTTATTGGCACCGACATTCATAGCCATAAGCTGTTCCTTTTCTCGATTATGGTGCGGCAACTGGTGTCGTGACAAAAGCGATTTTGCCGATACCTGCTTGCTTGGTAGCACTGATTACTTCATCAATCGCTTCAAATTTTGTTACTTGATCACCACGAATATGTACTTCTGGTTGTGGGCGTTTTGCTGCTTCAGCCTGTAAACGATTGATCAATGTATTTTTATCTGCGATATACTTTTCGTTCCAAAAAATATCCCCCGCTTTATTGACAGCGATTTGCACATTAATTGGTTTAGTGACATAAGGTGTATTTTTTTCCTCAGGCAATTTGACTGGAACCGTGTGAATTGCAACAGGGACAGTGATTAAAAATATAATCAGTAAAACCAGCATAATATCCACCAAAGGTGTGGTATTAATCGCAGAAATCACATCATCTTCGTCACTGTCTGAATTGACTGTCATGCTCATAACTGATCCCTCATTTATTTAGCATCACTACTGTTTTTGATCTCACCACTGAGTAAAACAGTATGTAAGTCAGAACCAAAAGTACGTACATTATCCAATACTGCTTTATTGCGGCGGGTGAGCCAGTTATAACCAAGTACCGCAGGCACTGCTACAGCGAGACCGATTGCTGTCATGATCAGTGCTTCGCCTACAGGTCCAGCAACTTTATCAATAGAGGCCTGACCCGAAATCCCAATTGCAGTAAGTGCATGATAGATTCCCCAAACTGTACCGAATAAACCTACGAATGGTGCGGTAGAACCAACCGTTGCAAGAAATGCTAAACCACCACTTAAGTGGCTTTGAATTTTATCAATTGCCCGTTGAATCGACATTGTGACCCAAGTGTTAAAGTCGATACGCTCAAGTAGGTTTCCACCATGTTTTTTGGTTGAGTTAATGCCTTTTTCAGCAATAAAACGGTAGGCACTTGCTTCGCCTAGTGTTCCCGCAGCGCCGTCAATTGATGCAGCATCCCAAAATTTGGCTTCAACCTCTTTACCCTGACGTTTAATTTTTGCCTGCTGAATAAACTTGGTTACCATGATGTACCATGTTCCAATCGACATCAGGACCAAGATAAATAGGGTTGATTTAGCAACAATATCACCTTCGCGCCATAGTGCTTCTAAACCGTAAGGGTTGTGTACAGCTTGTGTTGTTGCTGGTTTAGGTGGTGGTGTATGGGCTTCACTTGTTGTTGTATTTGTTGCCGTTACAGTCGCAGGTGTTGCAGTGGTTTCTTCTGCAAATACACCAGATACAGGCAGTAGGGTGCTTACAGTTAAAATGCCAACTGAAGCAAATAGTCGTACAGATTTGAGCGCTTTATTCATCATTTATCTCCAAATTTTTATTTAATTGATTAATTCAGTACAAATTCATAAGGTATGTCATACCAAGAATCTTGAGGTTCACCATTCTTTAATGCAGGTTTAAACTTACATAAACTAAAAGCTTTCGAGGCAGCTTTATCTAAGCTTTTACTCCCACTCGATTTTTTTACTTTAGCCTCTTTAACCTTTCCATCACTACCCACAAATACCGAAATAAGGACCTCACCTTGTTCTTCGTTTTGTAAAGATTCACGTGGGTAATCAGGGGTTTTACAACCCGCTTCTCCACTCGACACACCGCGTGTTTCACCTGTTGGTTTTGCTTTTGCAGGCTCAGGTTTTGGTGTTGTTTCTGGCTTTGGCGTCGGGGGTGGTGTCGGCTCAGGACTTTCTGAGGTCTTAGGCGTTGCTGTGGGTGTAGCCGGCTGCTTTGGTGTTGCTGTCGGTTTTTCCATTGGTTTTTCAGTCGGCTTTGGATCTGGCGTTTTCAAAACTTTCTGCACCAACTTTGGTAGTTCTGGTGGTTTTTCAATGGGTTTAGGTTTTTCTGGTTCAGGTTTTTTGTCCTGAATAATCAGTAATTCAACAGGTTCATCCGCTGGTTTTTCAACTGTTTTAGATAAACCCGTAATCAAGCCATAGAGAATGATTAGATGCAGTAAGATGACTGCTCCAATCCCGATCAGGCGTTTGGAAGAATTATTTTCTAATTCTGAAAAATTCTTGCCCATTGCTACTCCTGAAATGAGAGACAAACAATAAATAGTAAAAGAGAGACGATAAAAAATTCTGTTCAATTCTTTTGTTTGGCTAAGTGAATGAATCAATTGCGCAAACACCATGACAAGGCTTAGATAATGTTTGCGAAATGCCCAATTAGAATTTGTAAGTTGCTCTGACGTAATATGCGCGACCTGTTGGGTCTGCATAGCTAGAGTCATAACCGTATTGGAAGTTATCAGTCACGTTGGATGCAGGTGGATCTTGGTCAAAAATATTTTTGATCCCGCCAGTGAGTTCTAAGTTCTTAAATCCGCTATAAGTGCCCGCAATGTTATAAAGGATGTAATCACTGACTCGATGGTTATCATATTTGGCTTCACCAATAGAATTTGAGTCTTTATAACCACGGCTAAACTGTTGCTCAAAGATCATTTTCCAGTTGTCATAACTCCAATTGACATTGGCAACATGTTTCCAGCGAGAATAGACTTGCTGGTTATAATAGCTACCTGTACGGCTGACCCATTCCCCGCCTTTTTCTTCTTGTTTGTCATATTTGATGACATAGGTTCCATCAATACCAAAACCAAAACGCCCTGTTTTAGTTACAGGCGTGAGATAGTTCAAACTTAAATCAACTCCTTGGGTTTTAATTCCACCCATATTGATCAAAGTGGTACTCACATATTTGATCCGCCCATCTGCATCACGGACAAATAAACTTGAATATTTGCTTGGGTCAGCAAAAATAATTGAATCGGTAATTGCATCAATCAGGTTGTCTACTTTGATGTTGTAGTAATCTGCTGTAAATACTAGATTTTTGATTGGCTCAAACACCAGTCCAGCAGTATAAGATGTTGACTCTTCAGCTTTTAAGTCGGGATTCCCACCTTGCATACGCTTAAATTGGACATTACATTCAGTTTGGTATTGTGGTGAAGTTGCAGTACCACCGGGGCAGAGCACAGGGTCATTGTATTTCGAACCTGTAAAGGTTTGGCTTTGCGGTGAGTTGATGTCATATAAGCTGGGTGCACGAAAACCTGTGCTGTATGAGGTACGGAACATCAATTGCTTTAACGGTTCCCAACGTAAAGCAACTTTTGGATTGAAGGTATCGCCAAAATCACTATAGTCATCATAACGTGCTGCGAGCTGCGCTTCTAAATTGGCTAAAATCGGGATATGTAATTCTGTGAATACTGCAGATATATCTCGATCACCCTTACTCACAGGTTTATCTGGATCTATACCGCTACCAGGCACTTGTCTGACGATCTCAGCATTAATTTTTTGATCCCAATTTTGTTTGGTAAAACTACCACCTAAGGCAAATCCAACGTCACCCGCAGGCAGTGTATAGATTGGACGAGATACAGTGACATCAAAAGAGGTTGAGTCTAAGCTGGCTTTATTGGTATCCCCATTGACTTCAAAAGATTTCCAAATATTAGCATCGGCTGAAGGGCCAAATGGATTGAGTGAACCGTCGTTTAAAGCAGCTTGAACTTTACTTTGATTGAGGTAACCCGCATTAAAGCTATCGGTTGCTTCACTTTTTGCATAGGTTAAGCCTGCATTGATATCCCAACCATAGGCTTCACCCTCAATTCCTGCAAATGCACGATGTGAGTCATTGGTTGTTTTGCCTGAACGGTTTCCCCCTTGTGAACGCAGATAGAGTTGTAAATCTCCATTGCTGAGTCCATTCACTGCGGGGACAATACCTTTGCCTGGATAATATTGACTTGTCGAAGGAAGCGTGACTGAACGGCTATATACATCAGGCGCAATCGAAGTAGTAACTTCGTTACGTGAGAAGATATATTCTCCAATCAGATTAAATTTATCTGAAAGTTTAAAGGTTCCGCGGCCAAGTGCTGAAATTGTTTCAACTTCTGGAGTAATTCCAATCAGTGCTTGGGTATTGAGATAACATAAGCCGCCATCTGCAGCGACATTTGGTGTGTTATTACAATTTGTATTGCCGTATGGATTTGCCAAAATATTGTTTTTGGGATCAAAAATATTTGCTGGGAAAGCATTTGCTGAGCTGGCATCTAAACCGAGCTCAGGAATTACACCACCACGGCGACTGATCTTGCGGTCTTTTGCCATGATATTGTTGCTTCTACGATAATCGACCACACCGTAAACATTAAAGCCTTGTTCATCTAGATTGCCATAGCCCCCAAAGATGGAAATATCTTGTTTATCACCACCACTGGCTTCGGGCTGAGTCGCTCCCACACTGATGTTGAGACCTTCAAAGGATTTTTTGGTAATAAAATTGATGACACCACCAATTGCATCGGCACCATAAACCGCTGATGCGCCATCACGGAGGACTTCGATACGTTCAACCATTGCCATTGGAATAATATTAAGGTTGGTGGTTGATGTACTAAATGGGCTATAAGCCAGACGACGACCATTCAATAAGACCAGAGTTTTATCTGTGCCTAATCCACGTAAATTGGCTGATGAACCCTCGGTATTACTTGCACCCACATTTTGAGATGTAGAAAAACCAGCTTGGTTAGAACTGACTTTGGTCAGTGCTTCTTCGACAGTGGTTACCCCTTGTTTGGCTAGATCTTCACCTTTAATAATCGTAATGGGTGAAGCACTTTGAGCTGCAACACCTTTAATTGAAGACCCTGTAACTGTGACTTTGGCTACTTTTGTTGGCTGTGTTTTTTCTTCAGTTTCTGCTGCATGCGCTAGCGATAGCCACATCATACTTAGACTAAGCGTACTCAACTTTAGTAAGGTTTTCCCCATCGTTGGCGATCCCACAGTGCAAACATTTTTGTTTACTTTCATATTTTCAGACATCCGTTTTTTTTTGTACTTAGCGATATTGCTGCATTGCTTTCTAGCAATTCAAGTGCCAACTATCTAATTATATGTTTTAAAAATATACAAAAAAATGATAAGAATTTACGTGACTAGTGTTTAATCTCCTTATTCATCCGTGACTTGATGGTAGAAAAATAAGTTTGGAAGTCGTCTTAATTAATGTTAATACAATATGAAGTTGTGATTAAAAAACACGCTGATGGCTTTAATTATTCTTTATATTTATTTGTTATTTAAAGACTTTAACTATATCTAATGAATCGTATAACTATTAATTATGACTTTGTTTTTGGTATTAATTATTTTAAATCAAAAGATTAAGTGAATATTTATAGTGTTTGATAAAATAAGTGATCAATTTTGGAACGTGTGTGTACTTAAATTGTGCATTATGAGTAGTTCTGATAAATGATATCTGAATTTAATATTTATGCTGGGGTGAAAGATGACGATAGGATGTCAATCATAGATATTCATAGAATTAATGTGATTTTATTACGGTAAAAATAAATAAAATTTAGAAGGGGTAATCGTAGTGGCATGATATTCGCTTTGCATTTAATACTGTTATATCGTTCAATTTTTCACTATTGTTAATTTAACGTTCTGGTTCGGCACCAAAGCAGTAATCTACAGGATGATGGTGTTGCCAGTATTCTGTTTAAATAATTTGATGAATAAAAATACATAGGTGTGAATTTGGAATTCAAGCTTTTACAATTTGCGTTGTTGGTCGGTGCAATGAGTTACGGGGAAATGGCGATTGCGAAAACGCCTGCACAACCGAATAAAATCCTGAATTTGGCTTTTGAAGCACCAGATGATGGTTTCGATATGGTGAAAACCTATAATTTCTATAGTGGGAATATTGCAGAGGCGATATTTGAACCTTTATTAAAATATGATTATCTGGCTCGTCCTGTGGTATTGGTGCCCAATACGGCACAAGCATTGCCAAAAATAGAACAAGAGGGCAAAGTCTATACTTTTAAAATTAAGCCAGGCATTTATTTTACCGATGATGCTGCGTTTAAAGGCAAACGACGTGAGCTGACTGCTCAGGATTATATTTACTCTATTCAACGTGTGAGTGATCCGAAAAACCATTCGCCTACCTATTCTTTTATTGATGGCAAAATTCAAGGTTTAGAGCAAGTAGTTGCCAATGCGAAAAAGACAGGCAAGTTTAATTATGATGCGCCCATTTCAGGGCTTAAAGCTTTAGACAAATACACTCTACAATTCACCTTAACCCGTGCAGATTATAATTTCCCTTATATTTTGGCCTATGTCACTTTTAGCGGAACAGCGCGTGAAGTTGTTGAGTTTTATGGTGATCGTATCGGGCAGCATCCTGTAGGTACAGGTGCTTACCAACTGAGTAAATACGTGCCACGTAGTAAAATTGAGCTGGTGGCAAACCCTGACTATCGTGGCTTTATTTGGAATTATAAATCGACAGGTACGGCATGGGATAACCAACTTGTCAAAGAGATGTCGGGTAAAAAAATGCCTCAAGTCGGTAAGGTTGTCGTGAGTATTATTGAGGAAGAACAGTCAAGGTGGTTGGCGTTTAAGTCAGGCCAATTGGATTTTGACAAATTAACCTCAAATGCGGTTCCTCAGGCTTTAAACGGCACACAATTAAAACCAGAACTTAAACAACAGGGCATTCAACATTTTCCCAATAAAGACCCTGAAATCACCTATACCATGTTCAATATGAAAGATCCGATTGTGGGAGGTTATAGTCTAGACAAAATAGCGCTACGTCGAGCCATTACGCTGGCATACAACCAACAAGAAGCGATTAAGCAACTTTATAAAGGTCAAGCGGTTAGGGCTGAAATGTTGGTGCCAGATGGGGTGCAAGGGCACAATGCTCAATATAGAAGTAGTATTGCCTATAACCCGTTATTGGCCAATAAATTACTGGATCGATTTGGTTATAAGAAAGGCAAAGATGGTTATCGAACTTTACCCAACGGGCAGCCGTTTACCCTGAAATATAATACGGAAAATAGCTCAAGCTCAGTCATTCATTCTGAGTTATGGAAGAAAAACTTAGATGCTATTGGAGTGCGTGTAGAATTTAAGGTCAGTAATTTTGCCGATAACTTAAAAGAAGCCATGCAGTGTAAACATATGATTTGGGGTGGGGCATGGATTGCTGATTTTCCTGAAGGAGAAAATTTTGCCCAATTGCTTTATGGTCCGAACTCAGGCAAAGGAAATTTAAGTTGCTATCAATCTAAAGCTTATGATGCACTGTATCAGCAAGCTTTAACTTTACCGCCACAACAACGAACGCCATTTTATGAAAAAATCAGTCGGCAGATAGAGGCAGATAACCCTTGGATTATTCATAGTACCCGTATTCGTAATTGGCTGTTGCAACCACAAGTTCAAGGCTATAAAGCACATCCAATGATCAATACCGTTTGGCAATACCTTGATGTTCAGCCAGCTAAAAAATAACCTGATGAAGTTGAATAAAATGATGAAGGATGATTTAAATCAAAAGTTAAAGCAGATTGGGGTTAGTGCATTATTGGGGGGCATGCTCCTGACAGTCACAATGAATGTATTTGCCAAAAGTCCAGCGGATCCAAATAAAGTTTTACGTTATGTTTTCCCAGTTGCAGAAACGGGTTTTGACCCAGCAGGTACCCAAGATCTTTATTCTGCACATGTACATAATTCAATATTTGAAGGCTTATATACCTATGATTATTTGGCATCACCCGCCAAATTAGTACCACGTACCGCGGTGGGCCTGCCTGAAGTCAGTGCTGATGGTTTAACCTATACTTTTAAAATTCAAAAAGGTATTTATTTTGCCAAAGATCCTGTATTTAAAGGCAAAGCCCGTGAATTAACCGCGCAAGACTATGTTTATTCTTATAAGCGGTTGTTAGACCCAAGTTTGCACTCGCCCAATAGTTGGTTGTTTGATGACAAAATTCTAGGCATGGACAAAGTGCTTGAGCAAGCTAAAAAAACAGGGAAGTTTAATTATGATCTATCAGTTGCAGGGCTTCAGGCGACAGATCGTTATACCTTGGTGATTAAACTGAAACAAGTTGATCAAAACTTCCCAATGCTGTTGGCACATCAACCAGCTGGCGCAGTTGCACGAGAAGTGATTGAACATTATCGTGATCGGTCTGGTTTTGCCATGGCACATCCTGTGGGAACAGGTCCCTATGTCTTGACAAAATGGACACCCGGCTCACGGATTATCCTGAAAGCCAATCCAGATTATCGTGGTTATATTTGGGATTTCAAAGCATCCACACCAGAAGATCAAAAAATTGTAGATGCCATGAAAGGCAAAAAAATGCCGCAAATCGGTGTGGTCGATATTCAAGTGATGGAAGAATCACAATCACGCTGGTTATCATTTAGTAAAGATGAAACTGATTTATTTGTGTTGGATGGTGATCTCAGTGTTCAAGCCATCCAAGACGGTCAGCTTAAACCCGAACTTGCCAAAAAAGGGATTCAACTTTCCCGTATTGCCGATCCTTCAATTGATTATTATTACTGGAATATGCAAAACCCTGTTGTTGGTGGTTTAAGTAAAGAAAAAATTGCTTTACGTCGTGCCATGGCAATGGCCTTTTCACCTGATAATCAAATTAAGATTTTGATGAAAGGTGATGCGCAACGATTACAATTCCCCATTCCTTATGGAGTGATTGGGCATGATCCAAACTATAAAACCAGTATTCCTTATTCCGTCAAAGCTGCCAATTTACTGTTAGATCGTTATCATTATAAGGTTGCTGCCGATGGTTGGCGTACCTTGCCGAATGGTAAACCTTTGCTAATTGAATTAACTGTTTATGGAAATAGTACACGTAGTCAGCAAAGTGCTGAATTTTGGAAAAAGACTTTAGACAATATCAAGGTCAAAATGACCACCAAATCCTTGCCTTTTGCGGAAGGTTTAAAAGCAGAAAAACAATGTAAAACCATGTTTAAGGGATCAGCTTGGATTGCAGATTATCCCGATGCAGATAACTTTATGCAGCTATTTTATGGAAAGAATATCCATTCAACCAATAGTGCCTGCATGAAAATTCCTGAATATGATCGCTTATATGAACAAACGCAAAAATTGAAACCGGGTCCTGAGCGTGATGCTTTATACCATAAGATGGCGCGAATATTAGAAGTGTATATGCCGGTACAAATGGCATCGACCCGTTATCGCAATGCTTTGGCGCAACCGCGTGTCATTGGCTTTAAAAAGCATCCGATTATTCCATCGGAATGGATGTATTTTGATATGAAAAAATAAACTCTATCAAAAGCTTAAAAATAAACAGATTGAAATTTGAAAATGAATAAATGAAAGATTGGAGAAAATGAAAATGAAGCGATTTAAATTAACTACACTCTGTATGTTGTCATTGGGTATGGGGCAATGGGCCTTTGCAGAAACTGAGCGCAGTACTTTACCCAAGTTTCAGGCCAAAGATATCCCTGCCCAATGTGATGCAAAAATTACAGACGTTAAAACCAAGTTGGCTGAATTTGCCAAAGTTAAACTCAAAAATAATGCACCTGCTGGAGCAGTATTGGCAAAGTGGGATGAAATTTTTGCAGAGTTTGAAGATTTTTATGGACCAATTAATTTAGCCAGTAATGTTGACCCAAGCGCGGATTTACGTAAAGCCGCAGAAGACTGTGAAGTTAAAATCAGTCAGTTTCAAACTGAAGTGTATCAAGATGGAAAGCTTTATCAGCAAATTAAAAAAATCAAAGCCAGTGATGAGATTGACCGTAAATATCGCCAAGATATTTTAGATGGTTTTGAAGATACAGGGGTACAACTTCCCGCAGAAAAACAAGCACGTTTAAAAGTGATTTTAGATGAATTGACCAAGATTCAACAAGAATATGCCCGTAACATTCGAGACAATCCTGAAAAATTAGAATTTACTCCAGCCGAATTAAAAGGCTTACCAGAAAGCTATATTGCCAATCTAAAGAAAAATGAAAAAGGCAATTACCTGTTGGGTTTTGACTACCCAGAATACCGTCCTTTTATGGAATTGGCAGACAGTGATGATGCGCGTAAACGTTATCAAATTGCTTATACCCGCCGTGGTACTGAAAAGAATTTAGTGTTGCTTAAACAAGCGATTGATTTACGGCATGAACTTGCACAATTATTCGGTAAAGCCAGTTATGCCGATTGGGCATTGAAAAATCGTATGGCCAAAAATCCTGAAACGGTCAATAAATTCCTCAATGAGGTACATAGTACGGTTGCGCCATTAGAGAAAAAAGAAGTGCAAACACTGCGTGAATTTAAGGCTAAAACCTTAAATATTCCTGTGGAAAAAGCGGAAATTAACCGTTGGAGTGAGGGCTATTGGAGCGAAAAATTACGCCAAGAAAAGTACAAAATTGACCAAGAAAAAATGCGGGAATATTTCCCGACCCAAGCATCACAAGATTGGTTATTTGCAATTTCTTCAAATCTATATGGGATTGAATTTAAGCCTGCCAAGGTTGATGTCTGGCAAGATGAAGTTGAATATTACGATGTAACAGATCAGAAAACAGGTCAGCTTTTAGGTGGTTTATATATCGATAAATTTCCACGTGAAGGAAAGTATGGTCATGCAGCGGTGTGGGGCGTTAAGGGGGGCAGTACCCTAACCCAGCGTAAACCGATTTCAGCCTTAGTCACCAACTTTAACCGTAAAGGTTTAAACAGTGATGAACTGGAAACCTTTGTACATGAGTTTGGGCATGCTTTACACGGAATTTTATCAAACACCCGTTATGCCTCACAATCTGGCACCTCAGTCGAGCGAGATTTTGTTGAAGCACCGTCACAGATGTATGAAGAATGGGCACGCCGTAAAGAAACGCTGTCGACCTTAGCCAATTATTGCAAACCCGCCTGTCCGCGTGTCGACGATGAATTGATTGGCAAATTAAAAGCCGTTAAAAACTACGGTCGTGGCTTATTTTATTCTCGTCAAACTTTATATGCGCAATACGATATGGCACTGCATACCGCAGATGCTTTAAAAACCCAGCCTTTAGAGGTATGGAAAAAACTCGAAAATCAAACCGCCTTAGGGTATGTGCCAACTACAGAATTCCCAGGGCAATTTGGTCATATTATGGGCGGATACCAAGTCGGCTATTATGGCTATATGTGGTCTGAAGTGATGGCCTTAGACATGCTTTCTGCTTTTGGCGATAACTTAAATAATCCAGAGGTTGGAGCACGTTATCGTAAAGCAATTTTGTCACAAGGTGGACAAAAGAAAGCAGAGCAGTTGGTGGTTGATTTCTTGGGCAGAGAACCGGATAACAAGGCATTTTTTCAAGAAATTACCGGTCAACGTGATTAAAAGGAATTAGAACTATGCTGGCATATATCACGCGCCGTATATGGCAAATGATTCCCACCATGTTGGGAGTCGTGTTGCTGATTTTCTTTCTATTTAATTGGGTAGGCGGAGATCCTGCTTATATCCTTGCTGGAAAAATGGCAAATCCTGAACAGATTGAAAATATTCGTCAGCAACTTGGGGTAGACCAACCATATTACGTTCAATTGTGGATTTTTATTAAGCAAATCCTGACTTTTGATTATGGCAATAGTTGGAGTACTGGGGAATCAGTTTCAAACATTATTCTGACCCGTTTGGGTCCATCACTGACCATCATCATTCCACTGACAATTTTACAAACTGTAATTTCAATCATTCTGGCTTTGGCTGTTGCTTCGGTACGTGGTTCGCTGACGGATCGTATGGTGATGTTGTTATGTACCATTGGGATGTCGATCAGTATTTTGGTCTATATCATCGTATTTCAATACGGTCTTGCCTATAAGCTGGGATGGTTCCCTGTACAAGGTTGGAGCGATAGTCTCAGTGAAAATCTATTGCAATACGCACTATTGCCAATCTTAATCATGTTAGTGGTGAGTATTGCACCGACTTTACGTCTATACCGTAGCTTTGTCTTAGATGAAGTCAATCAGGACTATGTGCGTACTGCACGGGCAAAAGGGGTCGGTGAGGGACGTATTTTGGGCGTGCATGTGCTGCGTAATGCATCTATTCCGATTATTACCGATGTGATGTCGAGCCTGCCAGCGTTATTGATTGGAGCATTTTTAATTGAGCGATTTTTTGGTATTCCGGGGATTGGACGAGAAGTCATTATTGCAGTAGAACGAAGCGACTTTCCAGTGATTAAAGCAATCACCGTATATGTTGCTGCTGCGACCATGATTTTTAACCTCATTGCCGATTTGATTTATAAAGTGGTTGATCCACGCGTACAGTTGAAGTAGGTGGGATGATGCTCGGAATTTTATCTAAAAAAGTAGACGTCCAAGACCAACAGACTTCTCCTGGTTTATGGCGATTGGCGATGCGACGTTTAAAAGCAGATCGTATTGCTATGTTGTCGTTATTGGTGTTGCTGTGTTATTTCATCATATTGGTACTCTCCATGACGGGTGTGATTGCATCAAATTGGAATAAAGAAGTCGCCGTGAGTTATGCGCCACCTACATTTATAGGGGCAGATCAAAACACGCAAGATTCTGAAAAAAAAGCCACACCTGTAGCAGCTTTACCTGAAAATCCTGTTGATCCTTTAAAAGATGTGATCAAAGAACTAAATACTGAAATTGCAACAGAACAAACTTCAGGTGGTGAGATTGACTACTACGGTATTCAAGATCCGCTTGCAGAAGATATGAAAGCCATTGATCAGCAATTGGGTGGGCATTTACTTGATCAGCAAAGCGAACTCAAACAAACCTTGCCTTTTGGTGCGGATAAATGGGGACAGGATGTAGTACTAAAAACCATTAAAGGTGCAGAAACGTCTATTATTGTGGGCTTGATCTCGGCATTGCTGGCAGTGGTAATCGGCACATTCTTAGGGGCAATCGCTGGTTATTTTGGTGGTTGGGTCGATGATGTTCTGAACTGGTTTTATAACATTTTTACCTCGATACCTTATCTATTGTTGGTGTTGGCGATTGCTGCTGTACTGCAACAAAAGGGTATTCTTTCCATTGTTTTAATTCTTGGATTAACGGGTTGGACGGGAGTATTTCGTTTAATTCGTGCCGAATATATGAAACATAATTCACGCGAGTATGTACTGGCAGCCAAAGCAATTGGTGTCAGTAATACCCGAAGGATGTTCGTGCATATTTTCCCAAATGTAAGTCATATTGCTTTGGTTCAGATGTCGATCTTGGTGGTTGCATTTATTAAGTCTGAAGTAATTCTAAGCTTCTTGGGCTTTGGTGTACCTGTGGGAGTGGTGTCATGGGGTAGTATGTTGAATGAAGCACAAAGTGAGCTAATTTTAGGCAAATGGTGGCAATTGGTGGCAGCTTCAGTAGCGATGGCCGTGCTTGTGACCGCATTTTCAATGTTTACAGATGCATTGCGTGATGCATTAGACCCTAAACTAAAATAAGGAGCATAAAGATGTCAGAACAACAAGCGACACCTCCTGTGCTACTCAGTGTTGAAAATCTGAGTGTGAGTTTTAAGGGTGAAAATAAGCAATTTATTGAAACTGTAAAAGGCATTTCATTTCAGATTCCTACCAATACCACCGTGGCCTTGGTTGGCGAATCTGGCAGTGGCAAATCTGTAACTTCCCTAGCAACCATGGGTTTATTACCTAAAGGCCAATCTCGTATTGCTGAAAACAGTAAAATTCTTTTTGAAGGCAAAGATTTACTCAGTTTAAACAGCAAACAAATGCGTGCAATATGTGGTAAAGACATTGCCATGATTTTTCAGGAACCGATGTCATCACTTAATCCTGTTTTTACGGTGGGTGATCAAATTGCTGAAATTATGCGTATTCATTTAAACATGGGGCGTAAACAAGCCCGACAACGCACTTTGGAGTTACTCACTGAAGTTGGAATTCCATCCCCTGAAAGCAAGATTGATGCTTATCCCAGTCAACTGTCTGGCGGTCAACAGCAACGGGTCATGATTGCCATGGCAATCGCCTGTGAACCTAAATTACTGATTGCTGATGAACCGACCACAGCATTAGATGTCACCATCCAAAAACAAATATTGGATTTATTGGAGGCTTTACGTAAGCGCCGTCAAATGTCGATGTTGTTTATTACCCATGACTTGGCATTGGTGAGTGAAATTGCTGATGAAGTGATTGTGATGCGTCATGGTGAAATTCGTGAACAAGGTTTAGCAAAGGCTGTTTTAGAACAGCCACAAGATGCCTATACCAAAGCATTATTATTATGCCGTCCGCAACTTTCGCATCGTCCATATCGCTTACCAGTCATTAGTGATTTTATGCAAGTTCAAGATGTACCTGAGACTGAGGCGGTGAGTTTGCCTGAGGTGGATTTTGCGGAGCGTAAGCGAGGTCTTGTTGGCGGTGAAGAAATTATTTTAGATGTACGTGATTTAAAAAAATCATTTTTTAGTCGTAAAGGGCTATTTGGCAAAGATGAATTTCAGGCAGTCAAAGGGGCATCTTTCCAACTGGCGAAAGGTAAAACTTTAGGGCTCGTTGGGGAGTCAGGCTCTGGTAAAACTACCATTGGTTTATTGTTGATGCGCTTGCAACAAGCTTCTGGCGGCCAAGCTTTGTTTCAAGGTAAAGATATTTTGGCAATGTCTGAAAAAGAGTTTGCTCAGTATCAACGTAAGATTCAAATTATCTTTCAGAATCCTTATGCCTCACTTAATCCGCGTTTTACCGTGGGGCAAATTTTGATGGAGCCGATGCAAGTTCATAAAATTGGTGCAAATGATACTGAACGTAAAAAGATGGCTTTGGAATTACTGGAAAGAGTAAGCTTACCTGCGCAAGCCTTTGATCGTTATCCGCATGAGTTTTCTGGGGGACAACGTCAACGTATTGCAATAGCACGCTGTTTAACTTTAAAACCTGAAATTTTAATCTGTGATGAATCAGTCTCGGCACTTGATGTATCGGTTCAAGCACAAGTCCTGAACTTACTTCAAGATCTGCAAGATGAATTTGGCTTAAGTTATATTTTTATCTCACATGATTTGTCTGTGGTGAAATATATTTCGGATCAAATTATGGTGATGAACCACGGTGATATCGTTGAAATCGCCAATTCGGATGAGTTGTATCAGTCACCACAGCATGACTATACCAAACGCTTATTGAGTTCAATTCCGCAAGGAACCAGACAGGTGATTTAGATTTTTACTGTGTAAAAAGCCACTCGATTGAGTGGCTTTTTAGTGTCAATAAATAAGTGTTAAAGACTTAGAATTTTTTAAAACCTTTTGTCACAACAAACGGTTTTTTCTTTTCAGGTTGTTCGCTACGTTCTTGGCGATCTGAACGATCTAAACGTTCGTTTGGATTATAGCGACCTTCTGAACGGTTACGGTTTTGTTGATTGCCATAACGGTTTTCAGAACGGTTGCTATTAAAACTATTACCACGGTTGTCCGCACGGTCATTGTTGTAGCTGTTGCCACCAGAACGTGCTTTATTAAAGCGGTTGTCTGAGCGTTCATTGCGATTGTCAGTACGGTTTTCAGTGCGGTTTTGACCATATTGGTTTGCACTTGGCTGAGAATCACGACGATCATTTTGATGGTTGTGAGCTTCTTCACCTTCGCTATCACGACGTTGTTGACGCAGGAATCCACCGCGACGCGCAGCCATAGGTTTGTCTTGCATACGTTCGGTACGACGTTTTGCCATACCAAATAAACCTGTACCTTGACGTGGTTTAAGTTCAACAGCTTTGGTTAAATTATCGATATCAGTTTTATCAAGTTCCATCCAACGACCTGTACGAAGTTCACGAGGCA